>Ga0209628_10000857_pt1 | contig 19098 bp, 16 predicted proteins | sample TergutCu122P4_FD_187285 | JGI IMG/M metagenome (GOLD analysis project Ga0209628, IMG submission 187285) | Cubitermes ugandensis P4 segment gut microbial communities from Kakamega Forest, Kenya - Cu122 P4 (SPAdes) (version 2) | ecosystem: Host-associated > Arthropoda: Insects > Digestive system...
CATGCAAGCGCGAGCCGGTCTCGATGTAGCTAACTACCGACTGGAGAGCTGTATGCGGGAGAACCGCACGTACAGTTCGGAGGGAGGGGACGGCGCGAGCCGTTTCCTACCCCTATCGAAGTGATGGTTCTGCGCGCCTGATTGAGATGTTGGGCATCGCCTTCGGCTCAGCTTGTAGCCTGGATAAGCGCAGCGCCGTCCGGGATAGTGTCATTCGACGTGAAGCATCGCAAATAGGGATCAGTGACGCTTTGGGCACGATGGTTACGGTTGCGGCAAGGTTAAGCTTGCCCCGGACTGCGCTGCACTTGTCCAGGCTACCTTGCGGAGCCCGTAATTGAATGGACTCTATTCATTCAGCGCATCTTTTATCTCGTTGATAATGTGGCTATCGTTTCTTATGCTCACCCAGGCAAGCATGCCTACATAACGATTGTTCTTGTAATTTATCAACCCTTTGAGATATCCTGTCGGCATCTCATTAGTATTGTCCAGCTCGATATTTGCCCACGGGCGGCCCGCGGCATACCGGTCGATGGTGGAACCCAGATTGGTGTAAGGTGCGCGAGCGTACACGGACCATCCGGGTAAAACACCCGGTATATCCACAACGGCGCCACCGCCGGAAGGTACGCCGCCCCGTTTTGTCCCGGTGCCGGGGCCGGGGCCGGTGGTGTGGGTGATGAGCTTTTTCGGATCCATGCCATGCCTGTTGATCGCGTAGTTCATCATGTAGGTATGATAGTCCTTGATGATGGCATCAAGGGTTTCTGTTTTTATGGGTCCTTTTTCCGGTTGCAGCCCAAGCTTTTGCGCGGCCGCATATCCCAGCGACAAAACATTACCCGCCGGTCCCCATACGCGCAGTGGATCGTTGGCGGCGGGTTGATCCACCAGGGCATTGCCGCCATCGATATATGGCGAATTCGTAAAAGGCGTTGTTTCCCAGCCCAGCACCAGGCCGCCAAACAGGTATTTTTTGTCGGCGGGCAGGCCGTCATACCACGTTTTGATGATCGGCAAAAACTCATCCAGCCTGTCGGTTTGCGCCTTGCGTAATACAGTCGAAGCCAGATTGGGCTGTGGCACTACCCGGAACTGACCAGTAGGATCGGGAGTCCCGTCATCCAGGGGTTTTTTCCAGTTTCTCCAGCCAGCCCGCACGGCCGTGCTCGCATCCGTGCCCCAGTCGAAACGCTCCACATTATCGACGTTGGCCGGGTTGTAGCCGGGTTTGCTGCTGTCCCAGAAGTTCCATAAATCGCGCCGGCTTTCCCACCAAATCAGGCCATCCAGTTGGATGATGATCGGCAGGTCTTTTTCCCTGGACAGCCGCAGCATTGTGCTCAAAGCGGTTTTCACCGTATTTACCGGGAGGTCCATGTAGGAGAACGTATACATGAAAGCCAGCCGCCGCTCCGGTTTGCCTCTTGTGCCGATGATATTGATAATCGGATCAAAATACAGGGCCTCGTAGTCAGGATTACCATTAGGCTCGCCATAGCCAGTGGGTGCACGTACAGCAATGTACTGCGGATACTGCGACACCGGCGGCGTGACATCCTTCCACGTCGCAAGCATCACCGTATTGGCTGTAATCTGAATACTCGCCCCGGCGTTGTACTTGGTACCCGTGGCGCTCGCCCAGCCGTCAAACGTCGCATTGGGTTTGCTGATGGCACCCGCCAGGATCAAAGGCAGATTGGCGCGCACTGCAATGGCGGAGCTGTTGGCTTGCTGCCTCGCGCTCTGGCTGGGCGGGGTGCTGGTGCCGCCGTTGGCGTTGTAGCTCAAGGTGTAGGCGTTGCGCCGGTACAGGCCATAAAAGGTGATGTTGGCGCTTATGTTTTGGGTGTTGGATGCCAGCGGCGTGACATCGGCGGCGGTCTGGCTGCTCCAGCCTGCTGGCGTCCAGGCGGCTGCGCCGTCGTTGTAGGTTTGCTGTGCCAGCAGGGTAACGGGGGTGCTGGTGGCCTTGTTGAACATTGTCGCCTTGGTCACGCGGCTGGACAGGGACGCGCCGTTGTAGTCTTGAAATGTGGCGGTCAGCGTCTTGCGGTAAATGGCAAACAGCGTCAGGTCGCGCCCGGGCATGGTGTAAGACACCAGCGCGCTGGTGGCGTCCTTGTTGGTGTTCCAGCCCAGAAAGTCCCAGCCGGTCTTGCTGGCAACGGGAGAAAGATCGACCGCCGAGCCGCTAACCGCCCTGGCCGATCCTTTGGTGACGGCGCCGCCGCCGTTTTCCTGATAGTTGTAGGTGATTAGGTAGGAAGTGCCCGAAGTGGTAAACGGCAGAGTCAGCAGGGGGCTGGTTCCAGCAACGCTGGAAGCAATGAAATAGAGCCGGTAGGAGGTGTTTGGCGTAAGTCCGGAGAGCGTGCGGGTAAACGGCGTGTTAGCCGTCATCGCGCTGTAATTGCCCCCCCTGACTACCTGATCGACGGTAGGTGCGGGATTGCTGGCCAGACGGACAAGCCAATAGCCGTTGGCCGCCATATTGCTGGTGACGGTGAAGGTCGCGCCGCTGCTGGTGATGTTGCTCACGCTCGGGTTCGAGAGGACGGGGCCCAATGAGGCAAATGCCGCCGTGATGGTGCAGTTGGCGGTGATGGGGCCGGTGGTGTAGCTGCGCGCCGTGGTGTAGGCGCTACCGCCGCTAAACAGCGTGCCGCTGCAACCGCTGATGGATTGGATGTAATACCCTGGCCTAGGCGTAACCGTGAGCATGCGGGTTGTACCCGAAGCAACTCCCGTGATGATGAATGGGCTGATCGTGCCGCCCGTGCCCGTGCTGGTCGAGATGGTGTAGCCGCCTCCAAATGTCGCCGAGACGGTACAGTTGGCGGTGATGGGGCCGGTGGTGTAGCTGCGCGCCGCGGTATAGGCGCTACCGCCGCTAAACGGCGTGCCGCCGCAACCGCTGATGGATTGGATGTAATACCCTGGCCTAGGCGTGACCGTGAGCATGCGGGTTGTGCCCGGAGCGACTCCTGTAATACTTACCGGGCTGATCGTGCCGCCCGTGCCCGCGCTGGTCGAGATGGTGTAGCCGCCTTCAAATGTCGCCGAAATCGAGTCGGGCAGTTGGAACGCACGCACCACATCGTAACTGGGTGCTTCGACTGTTTGTTGGGGTGGTAAGGCCCCCATACCACGCAACGACTGTGCAAAACCCGCGCCGGGCAGCAGCAGCGTCGCCAAGCCTAGCATGAGCACGAAAGTACGAATCAACGTTTTCATTTCAATTTCCTTCTTTGATGCCTTATTCCATTTCTCAATCAATCGAGCACGCGAAGGCGAAGCGCAGACTGTACTGTTGCACGGCAAGCTAAGCAGACAAAGTGATCGGTTGATTTAGAAATGGAGTTAACCTATTGTACTTCACGGTGTCGCGGATGGCGCCGTCGCACGGCAGGGCGTGGTGGCGGCTAAGCTTTAACCCGGATATTTCACCATGACCATGTTTTTGCCGCTCCATTCAGAGGGGAAAACCTTGTTTGATGGCGAATCCAATTTGTATCAGGCAAAAACACAGGGGCACCCATCGCATCCCAGCAGCGGGCGCCTGACCGCACGGCCTGCCTTGCAGGGGCATCCCAGCAACTGCGGCGGCATGCCGCGCGATCAGTGCCTGTTCACCCTATTTTCACAGCCGCGAAAATAGGGTGAACAGACCCTCGGCATCCCGCTGCTGGGCGCTGCTTCAGCGTCGCCACGGCGAAATATCCGGGTTAATACGCTACCGGCTCGGAATCAAGTGAGCGCCACAGGTACCAGGTGGCCACGCTGCGCCAAGGCGCCCAAGCGGCGGCGAGTTGGCGTGCCTCGCTGCGGCTGACCGGCTCGCCGGAGAAGTAATGCAGGCTGATGCCCTTGAGCAGGCCCGCGTCGTCCAGCGGCAGCACGTCGGGCCGCAGCAGGTGGAACATCAAAAACATTTCCGCCGTCCAGCGGCCGATGCCGCGTATGGCGACCAGTTCGGCGATGATGGCCTCGTCGTCCATGCCGCCCCAGGCGGCGGGGGCGATGGCGCCGCTGTCGAAGTGCACCGCCAGATCGACCAGGTATTCGACCTTGCGCGCCGATAGGCCCGCTGTGCGCATGTCCTCGGTTTTCAGGCGCAGCACGGCGGCGGGGGTGATGTGCTGGAGCAGGCGCTCGAAGCGCTCCCACACCGCTTGCGCGGCCTTGACCGAAATTTGCTGGCCGACCACCGAGCGCGCCAGCGTGATGAACGGGTCGCCGCGCGATTGCAGGCGGGCGTCGCCGAATTTGGGGATGAGCCGGCGCATGACCCGGTCGCGCCGCGCCAGATGGCGGCAGGCCTGGCTCCAATACTCCGGCGTGCTGGCCGGCGCGGCTCCGCTGGTGCCGCTCATGCCGCCTCCCAGGTGGTGCCGGTGGCGCTGTCCTTGAGCACGATGCCGGCGGCCAGCAACTCGGCGCGGATGCGGTCGGCTTGGGCGTAGTCCTTGGCTTTTTTAGCGGCCGCGCGGGCGGCGATACGCGCTTGGATTTCGGCGTCGTCCAGCCCGCCGGCGCCGCTGCCCGTTTGTAAAAAGTGCTTGGGGTCGCCTTGCAACAGGCCGAGCACGCTACCCAAGGCTTTGAGCAAGCCGGCATCTTGCGGCTTGCGCTCGCGGTTGACCAGGCTCGCCAGATCGAATAAGGCGGCCACGGCCTCGGGCGTGCCGAAGTCTTCATCCATGGCGGCTTTGAAGCGCGCCGCGGCGGGGTTGGACCAGTCGATTTCGGTATCCGGCGGCGGCACGGCATCGAGCGTCGTGTAAAGCCGCCGCAGTGCCGTGCGGGCATCTTGCAAATGCACGTCGCTGTAGTTGAGCGGGCTGCGGTAGTGGGTGCGCAGCAAAAAAAAGCGCACCGTTTCGGCGTCGAATACTTGCAGCACGTCGCGGATGGTGAAAAAGTTGCCCAGGGACTTGGACATTTTTTCGCCGTCGATGTTGACGAAGCCGTTGTGCATCCAATAGCGCGCCAAGGGCACGCCGTTGGCGCCTTCGCTTTGGGCGATTTCGTTTTCGTGGTGCGGAAACTGCAAGTCGGCCCCGCCGCCGTGGATGTCGAAGGTCTGGCCCAGCAGGGCGCAGCTCATGGCCGAGCATTCCAGGTGCCAGCCGGGCCGCCCCAGTCCGTAGGGGCTGGGCCATTTGGCCGCGTCGGGTTCGGCCGGCTTGGCGGCTTTCCACAGCACGAAGTCGAGCGGATCGCGCTTGTCACCGCTGACGTCGACCCGGCTGCCGGCGCGCAATTCGTCGGGCGTTTTGCCCGAGAGTTTGCCGTAGCCGGGAAACTGGCGCACCGCGTAATTGACGTCGCCGCCGGCGGTGGCGTAGGCCAGCCCCCGGGCTTGTAGGCGGTCCACCAAATCCAGCATTTGCGGCACGTAATCGGTGGCGCGCGGATCGTGATCGGGGCGCAGCACGCCCAGCGCGTCAAAGTCGCGGTACATCTGGGCGATCATGCGGGTGGTGAGCTGGCCGATCGGTTCGCCGTTGTCCAGCGCGCGGCGGATGATTTTGTCGTCGATGTCGGTGATGTTGCGCACGAAGGTCACGCGCCAGCCGCTGGCGGCCAGCCAGCGCCGCACCACGTCGAACGCCACCGCCGAGCGCGCATGGCCGATGTGGCAGAAGTCATACACTGTCATACCGCACACGTACATGCGTGCGTGGCCTGGTTCCAGAGAGGTAAAGGGTTCCAACGCGCGCGTGAGCGTGTTGTGGATGCGCAGGGTCATCGGGAAAGCGGAAAAGCGGTTGCCGGGACGGCGGCGAAAGCCGATTGTGCCTGGCCCGTAAAATGGGTATCAGTATATATCCTAGAAACGGCAGTTGGTCGCTCGTTATCCTCACGAAAACCGCATGAATATTGACGTTCGCAGCTTCGATTACGCTCACCTTTTGGGTGACAACGCTACGCGCTCGCCAGTACCGTGCTCGACGCGCCATGCGGCGTTGCAAGCCTTGCAGGCCGCGCAAACCCAGAGGGTTTGCCCCGCGCCCGGCACCGGCAGTCCGCAGGGACTGCCGGTGTCCGGGCTTGGCCTCGCGATACTGCCGGGTATCGCTGCGGTTTGCGTCTTGCCTGGCTTAGCCGTAGCGGCACTGGCGAGCGCGTCCAACTGCCGTTTCTAGGATTAGCCCTTTCGCTTCCCCACCCGCATGACCATACGCCTGTTCCCGCCGCCGCGCCTGATGGCCGCCTTGGCGCTGTTTGCCGCCGCGCTGGGCTGGGGCGCGGCCGGCGCTCAAACCGATGATTACGCGCGGGTACAGCGCCTGCTGGGGCAGGGCCAGATTGCCCAGGCGTTGCGGCAGGCCGATGAGTACATTGCGGCGCACCCCAAGGATCCGCAGATGCGCTTTCTCAAGGCTGGGGTGCTGCAAGCGGCGGGCCGCGTTGATGACGCACAGACTATCTTGATGCAACTCACGCGCGACTATCCCGAGCTGGCCGAGCCGTGGAACAACCTGGCCGTGCTTTACGCCGCACGCGGGCAGATCGACGCGGCCAAAGCCGCGCTCGATACCGCGCTGAGCATAGATCCCCATTACGCCACCGCGCTGGAGAATCTGGGCGACATCGACATCCGCCTGGCGCTGCGCCATTACGAGCAAGCGCGCCAAGCCGACGCCGGCGCCGCCGCGCGCCTGACGGCCAAAATCGACGCCGCGCGACGCGTGGCCGATGGCGGCGCGGCGGCCAAATCGCAACCGGCGGCATCTCAGCCCGAAACCGCCGCCTCCGGCGCTGCCGCGGCCAACTGACCGCTTTCTTTTTTGTTTGTTGAAAAGGACCCACCGATGCTTTCTACCCGCCGCCGCTTGCTGCAAGGCGCTGCCGCGCTGCTGACCGCCGCCACGCTGGCCATGCCTGCTTGTGCCTCTGAAAAATCCGCCGCGCCGGCCGCCGGCAAAACCGCCCATCACACCAATCCGCGCGTCAAGTTTGTTACCAGCAATGGGGATTTCGTGGTTGAGCTGTACCCGGATCAAGCGCCCAAGACGGTCGCCAACTTTTTGCAATACGTGCGCGAGAAGCAATATGACGGCACCATTTTTCACCGGGTCATCAAGACTTTTATGATTCAGGGCGGCGGCTACGACGCGCAGTATCAGGAAAAACCCACCCGCGAGCCGATCAAAAACGAAGCCGATAACGGCCTGAAGAACACCGTCTATACCCTGGCGATGGCGCGCAAACCCGATCCCGATTCGGCTACCGCGCAATTTTTTATCAACGTGGCCGACAACGGTTTTCTGGACTACACCGCGCCCACGCCGCAGGGCTGGGGTTATGCGGTGTTCGGCAAGGTGGTCAGCGGGCAGGGCAGTGTGGACAAGATTCGCGATACGCCTACCGGCGCGGGCGGGCCGTTTCCGACCGACGTGCCGCAACAGCCGGTCGTGATCCAGTCCGTAACCTTGGTCAAATAAACGAGGCTATAGCAATTCATCATGAGTAATCCGAAAGTTCAACTGCATATTGCCGGACACGGCGTCATCACGCTGGAACTCGATCAGGACAAAGCGCCCAAAACGGTCGCCAACTTCATTGATTACGTTAAGCAAGGCCATTACGATGGGACGGTGTTTCACCGCGTCATCAACGGCTTCATGATCCAAGGCGGTGGCATGAAGCCCGGCCTTAAGGAAAAACCCACCGGCGCGCCGGTCAGCAACGAGGCCAATAACGGCCTGAAAAATACCGCCTACACGGTGGCGATGGCACGTACCAGCGATCCGCATTCGGCCACCGCGCAGTTCTTCATCAACGTGGCCGACAACGGCTTTCTCGACCACAAATCGCCCACCCCGCAAGGCTGGGGCTACGCGGTGTTCGGCAAGGTCGTCGATGGCCAGGCGGCAGTCGATGCCATCAAAGCCGTGCCCACGGGCCGGCGCGGCTTCCACGATGATGTGCCCAAGGACGACGTGGTGATTGAAAAGGCCGTGCTGGTGGATTGAAGGTTGAGCGTTGTGTGTTCAGTGTTGAGCTGCGAGCGAAGCCCAACCTATGCGAACTCAACGCTTAACGCAAAACTGTTTCATGCGTCGCGGGTGGCGACGTCAGCGTCATGTTGAACCCAAACCACTCTAGCCCTCATCCAACCGCGGCGCCCATGACCGCGCCCGCACAGTGGCGCATGATCGACTTCATCGCCGATTTGCACCTGACGCCCGGCGAGCCGGGGGTTTATGCGGCTTGGCGCGACTATTTGGCGCGTACCCAAGCCGACGCGCTGTTCATCCTGGGCGACTTGTTCGAGGTGTGGGTGGGCGACGACGCCATCCTGCCCGGCAGCTTCGAGGCCGATTGCATCGCGGCGCTGCACCAGGCCAGCGCGCGGCTCAAGCTCTACTTTATGCCCGGCAACCGGGATTTTTTGCTTGGCCCGGACGGCTTGGCCGCTGCCGGCATGCAGCCGCTGGCCGACCCGGTGGTGCTGCGTTTCGGCGCGGGCGCTTATCTGCTGACCCACGGCGACCTGCTGTGTACCGGCGACGTGGACTACCAACGCTACCGCGCCCAGGTGCGCACGCCCGCGGCGATCGGCGCTTTTCTAGCCCAGCCGCTGGCACAGCGGCAAGCCCTGGCGCGCCAGATGCGCGCGCACAGCCAAGCCCACCAAGCCGCGCAAACCGTTTATGCCGACGTGGACCCGGCCGCCGCCGCGCATTGGCTGGACGCAGCCGGTGCCGCCACGCTGATCCACGGCCATACCCACCGGCCGGGCGACCATGCATCAGACGCCGCGCGCTGGCGGCGCGTGCTGGCCGATTGGCACGTCACGGCAACCGAGCGCCGCGCTCAAATCCTGCGTTTGCACGCCGATGGCCGGGTGGAGCGTTTGCCGCCGGAAGCCGTGTAAGCCCATCGCGCAACGTGTCAATCGGCGCGACAGCTCCCATTTACCGCCCGCTATTTCGCTGGCTGCGCCGCGGGTTGTTCCGCTTGTTGCGCCGCGCTATCCCCATTCCGCCGGCGCTGTGGCAGTGCGTGATCGGGCGCACGCCGTTCCTGGCGCGTTTGCCGGCCGCGGATCAGGCGCGCCTGAAACGCATTGCCGAATATTTCCTGGCGGGCAAGACTTTTTCTGGCGCGCACGAATTGCAGGTTACCGACTTCATGGCCGTTACCGTGGCCGCGCAAGCCTGCTTGCCGCTGCTGCATTTGGGGCCGCTCCAGCGCCCCGAGGCCGCCTTGCGCTGGTACGACGATTTTGTTGGTATCGTGCTGCATCCGGCCGACGCGCTGGCGCGCCGCACGGCGGTGGACGCGGCGGGCGTTGTGCACCATTACACCGAGACGCTGACCGGCGAAGCCATGCAGCGCGGCCCGGTGATGTTGAGCTGGCCCGCCGTCGAGCGCGCGGGCAACGATACGGATCAGGCAAGCGCCGGCTATGCCGTGGTGATCCACGAGTTCATGCACAAAATGGACATGCTGGACGGCGGCGCCGACGGCGTGCCGCCATTGCCGCTGCTGCCGCGCGGCTTTATGGGGGTGCGCGGCGCCCGCGCGGCGGCCCGTTGCTGGCGCGACACCTGGGCGCCCGCCTACGACCGGTTCCGCGAGCAGCTTATCCGCGCCGAACGCTTTGGCGAACCGCCGCCTTGGCTGGACGCCTACGCGGCCACTTCCCCCGCCGAATTTTTTGCCGTTGCTTGCGAGGCGCATTTTGTCCATCCGGAACGCTTCGCCGCTGAATTTCCGCAACTTGCCCCCATGCTGCGGGCGTTTTTTAGGCAGGGGTAAGAACATCAAATTGAGGCTTGCGGCAAGCGTGCCCCTTACCCCCGCCCTCTCCCCGCCCGCAAGCGGGGCGAGGGAGTAAAACCGCAATGCGTGACCGTCAAGTGACGCGTCTTATTTTTACCCCAGGTAGCATAGCCCCATTCGCATCAACATAGGGGAGCTTCCATGTTCAACACCATATGTATCGTTGGCGCGGGCGCTATTGGCGGCTGGATGGGTGCGCGGCTGGCGGCCAGCGGTTGCGAGATCAGCTATCTGGCGCGCGGCGCGACCTTGGCGGCGCTGCAAACGCAAGGCTTGCGGCTGCGCGAAACCGTCGATGACCAGCCGCGCGAATCAACCCACGCCGTGCGCGCCAGCGACGATCCGGCGCAACTGGCCGCGCCAGGCGCGCCGGATTTGGTCATCATCGCGCTCAAAGCCCCGGCGCTGCCGGAGGTCGCGCCGCGCCTGGGGCCGTTGCTGGGGCCGCACACCGCCGTGCTGACGGCCATGAACGGCGTGCCGTGGTGGTTTCTGCACGGCATGAGCGGCACGCTGGCGGGGCGGACGTTGAATGCGGTCGATCCCGGCGGCGTGATCGGGCGTGCGCTGGCCGCCGAGCGCGTCATCGGCGGCGTGGTGCATGCCAGTTGTTCGGTCGATGCGCCCGGCGTGATCCGCCGCCGCGCGGGCAACGAGTTGATCGTCGGCGAGCCTTCCGGGGCGGCAACGCCGCGTCTGCGCGCGCTGGCCGATCTGCTGCGACGCGCCGGGTTTGAAACCACCGTGTCGCGCCAAATCCAGGCCGATATTTGGTACAAGCTTTGGGGCAATATGACGGTCAACCCCGCCTGCATGCTGACCGGGGTCACCGCCGACAAGCTGCTGGCCGACGAGCTGGCGCGCGGTTTTTTGAGCGCGGTGATGCTGGAAGCGCGCGACATCGGCGCGCGGCTGGGTATTCCGATCGCGGGCAGCGTGGAAGAGCGGCACGCCATCACGCGCTCGCTCGGCGCGCTCAAGCCTTCGATGCTGCAAGACGTGCAAGCCGGCAAGCCGGTGGAATTGGACGCGCTGGTTACGGTCGTTTGCGAACTGGGCCAGCTCGCCGGCGCCGCCACGCCTTTCACCGATGCCCTGCTGGGATTGGCGCGGGTTTATGCGCGGGATAAAGGGCTTTATCCGAAGGAATAAGCTACGCCGAAACTCAGGCCACCGCGTCCGCGCTCTGGCGCTGGAGCATGGCCAGGATGTTGGCGATGCGGGTGCGCAACTCGCGCCGGTCGCAGATGAAATCGACGGCGCCCTTGTCTTGCAGAAACTCGGCGCGTTGAAAGCCTTCGGGCAGTTTTACGCGCATGGTGTTTTCGATTACGCGCGGCCCGGCAAAACCGATCAGCGCGCCCGGTTCGGCGATCACCACGTCGCCCATAAAGGCAAAACTGGCCGACACGCCGCCCATGGTCGGGTCGGTCAGCACGCTGATGTAGGGCAGCCCTTTCTTGTTCAAGCGCGTCAGGGCGGCGTTGGTTTTGGCCATTTGCAGCAGCGAAAACAGCCCTTCCTGCATCCGCGCGCCGCCGGAGGCGGTAAAGCAGATGAACGGCACTTTCTGCGCGATGGCTTCTTCCACCCCGCGCACGAAACGCTCGCCGACCACCGACCCCATGGAACCGCCCATAAAGCCGAACTCGAATGCCGCCGCCACCACGCTGATGGAACGCACCGCGCCGCCCATGACGACCAGCGCGTCGGTTTCGCCGGTGGCTTCCATGCCTTCCTTGATGCGTTCCGGGTACTTGCGGCTGTCCTTGAACTTCAGGGCGTCCACGGGGAGCACTTCCTGCCCGATTTCGTAGCGTCCTTCGCCGTCGAGAAACAGGTTCAGCCGCTCGCGCCCGGACAGGCGTTTGTGGTGCCCGCAAGACGGGCAGACGCACTGGTTTTGCTCCACGTCGGTCTTGTAGAGCACCGCGTCGCAAGCGGGGCATTTGAACCACAGCCCCTCGGGAATTTGGCGGCGCCCGCCCGACTCGGACTTTTGAATTTTGGGTGGAAGCAGTTTTTCAAGCCAACTCATGGCGGGTTTCTCGGACACGATGAGAGGGGGATTATCGGCCAATCCGGGTATGCCGCCACGGCGGCGCCAAAGCGCTTGCTTACTTGACCCGCATGCCTGCCCGCGCGCCGGTGACGGGTTCCAGCACGTAGATGCCGGGGTGCGTTTTTTCATCCGCGTGGCTGGCGGCCAGGACCATGCCTTCGCTGATGCCGAATTTCATTTTGCGCGGGGCCAGGTTGGCCACCAGCACGGTGAGTTTGCCTTTGAGCTGGTCGGGCTGGTAGCTGCTGGCGATGCCGGAAAAGACGTTGCGCAGGCGCGGCTGGCCTTGGCCGTCAAGCTCGCCCGCGTCGAGCGTGAGGCGCAGCAGTTTGCTGGAGCCTTCGACCGCGGCGCAATCGACGATGCGGGCGATGCGCAAATCGAGCTTGGCGAAGTCGTCGATGGTGATGGTGGGGGCGAGCGGTTCGCCGCCGGGGGCTGGGGCCGGGTCTGCTTCTTTTTTAGGCGCGTCTGAGCCAGGCTGCGCTTGCTGGGCAAACAGCGCGTCTAGCTGTTTTTCTTCAACCCGCTGCATCAGGTGCCGGTAGTCGGCGATTTGCGCGCCCTTGCCCAGGGGGCGCGGCACGTCGGCGAAGTTTTCGGGCGGGGTCATCAAGAACACCGCCACGTCGCCCGCCAGTTTGGGCAGGATGGGCTTGAGGTAAATGGTGAGGATGCGGAAGGCTTCGATGCAGACGGTACACACGTCGTGCAAGCGCGCGTCCAGGCCGGTTTGCTTGGCCAGTTCCCACGGTTTGTTTTGATCGACGTAGCCGTTGACGCGGTCGGCCAGCTGCATGATTTCGCGCACCGCCTTGCCGTATTCGCGCTCGGCGTACAGCTCGGTGACGGCGGCGCGCGCGTCGCGCAGGTGGGTCAGCAGGGCGTCGCCGTCGGGCGAGATTTCGCCCAGCCGTCCGCCGAAACGCTTGCCGATGAAACCCGCGGAACGGGAGGCGATGTTGACGTATTTGCCGATCAGGTCGGCATTGACGCGCGCCATGAAGTCTTCGGCGTTAAAGTCGATGTCCTCGTTGCGCGCCGACAGCTTGGCCGCCAGGTAGTAGCGCAGCCATTCGGGGTTCATGCCGAGCTTGAGGTATTTGAGCGGGTCCAGCCCGGTGCCGCGGCTCTTGCTCATTTTGTCCTGATTGACGGTGAGAAAGCCGTGCACGAACACGTTGTCGGGCACCTTGCGGCCGCTGAACTTGAGCATGGCCGGCCAGAACAGGGTGTGGAAGGTGATGATGTCCTTGCCGATGAAGTGGTACTGCTCCAGCCCCGGCTGGGCCATGTAGGCGGCGTAGTCCTGCCCGCGTTTGGTCAGCAGGTTTTTTAGGCTGGCCAGGTAGCCGATGGGCGCGTCCAGCCACACGTAGAAGTATTTGCCGGGTGCGTCGGGGATCTCGATGCCGAAGTACGGCGCGTCGCGGCTGATGTCCCAGTCGCCCATTTTGGGTTTGCCGCTGTCGTCCGGCGCGATCCATTCGCGCACTTTGTTGGCCACGTCGTTTTGCAGGCGGCCGTCTTGCGTCCACTGCTCCAGAAAGGCCACGCAGCGCGGGTCGGAGAGTTTGAAGAAAAAGTGTTCCGAGGCGCGCAGCTCCGGCTTGGCGCCGGTGAGGGCCGAATACGGCTCGATCAGCTCGGTGGGCGCATAGACCGCGCCGCAGGCTTCGCAGTTGTCGCCGTACTGGTCCGGTGCGCGGCAGTTGGGGCAGGTGCCCTTGATGTAGCGGTCGGGCAGGAACATGCCTTTTTGCGGGTCGTAGAACTGCTCGATGGTACGCGCCTCGATCAGCCCGGCGGCTTTTAGGTCGCGGTAAATGGCCTGCGAGATTTCGGTGTTTTCCGGGCTGTCGGTGCTGTGCCAGTTGTCAAAGCTGATCAGAAAGCCGTCCAGATATTGCTTGCGCCCGGCGGCGATGCTGGCCACGAACTGCTGGGGCGTCACGCTGGCTTTCTCGGCCGCGATCATGATCGGCGCGCCGTGCGCGTCGTCGGCGCCGACGAAGTTCACCGCATGGCCGAGCATACGCTGGAACCGCACCCAAATATCGGCCTGGATGTATTCCATGATGTGGCCGATGTGAAACGATCCGTTGGCATAGGGCAGGGCGGTGGTGACGAAGATTTGACGCGACATGTACGGGGGGTTTTTGAAAAGGCAAACCATAATTCTAGGATTTGAGCCTGCGTTGTACCGAATAGACTATGAACAGGCTCCGACTTGCCTTACCTGCGAAAGAAATTACCGACATGCCTATCGACTCCACCGCTCTTGCCGCCGCGCTCGACACCGCCCTGGCCGGGCAGCTTCAAACGCTGGGCGCGCCGGCCGGCGCCGCCGTCAAAATCGCCGCCATCCGTGATTTGAGCGCAGCCGGTGATGTTGCGTCGTTTACGGTCGAGCTGGGTTTTCACGCCGCCCGCGCGGCGGCCGGTTTGCAAGCGGCCCTCACCGCCGCCGCCCGCGCCGTGCCGGGTGTGGCCGGCGTGTCGATGCGCGTTGAAAGCCGCGTCGCCGCCCATGCCGTGCAGCGCGGCGTGCCGTTGCTGGCGGGCGTGAAAAACATCGTCGCGGTTGCCTCGGGCAAGGGTGGGGTGGGTAAGAGCACCGTGGCCGTCAATTTGGCGCTGGCCTTGGCGCAAGACGGCGCGCGCGTGGGCTTGCTCGATGCCGACATTTACGGCCCCAGCCTGCCGGTGATGATGGGCGTGAGCGACAAGCCCGAAAGTCTGGATGGCCAGCACATCGAACCGCTGGTGCGCCACGGCGTGCAACTGATGTCGATCGGCTTTCTGGTCGATCCCGATCAGGCCATGATCTGGCGCGGCCCGATGGCGGTGCAAGCGCTTGAACAAATGCTGCGCCAAACGCATTGGCAAGACGTGGATTACCTGATCGTCGATATGCCGCCGGGCACCGGCGACGTTCAGCTGACGCTGGCGCAGCGGGTGCCGGTGACGGGCGCCGTGATCGTTACCACGCCGCAGGATTTAGCCCTGGTCGACGCGCGCAAAGGCGTCACGATGTTCGAGAAAACCGGCGTCCCGATCCTCGGCCTGGCCGAAAACATGGCGGTGCACGTGTGCAGCCAGTGCGGTCATGCCGAACACATTTTTGGTGAAGGCGGCGGCCGGCGTTACGCGGCGGAAAAAGGCATCGACTATCTGGGCGCGCTGCCTTTGGCCCTGAGCATCCGCGAGCAAACCGACAACGGCACGCCGACCGTTGTCGCCGACCCGGAAGGCGCGCACGCCCAAATTTACCGCGCCATCGCGCGTCAAATCGCGATGCAAATCGCCGCCAAGGCCAAGGATTATTCCAGCCGGCTGGGGGGGATCAAGGTGGCAACGGTGCAGGGGTGAACCCGCTCCCGCTCACCCACCCAAGTAAGCCCGCCGTATCGCGTCGTTGGTCAGCAGGTTGGCGGCGTTGTCTTCCAGCACGATGCGGCCGTTTTCCAGCACGTAGCCGCGGTCGGCCACGTGCAGCGCCTTGTTGGCGTTTTGTTCGACCAAAAACACCGTCACGCCCTCGTCGCGGATGGTGCGGATGATGTCGAAAATTTGCGCGATGACCAATGGCGCCAGGCCCAGGGTGGGTTCGTCGAGCAGCAGCAGGCGCGGGCGGCTCATCAGTGCGCGGCCTATGGCCAGCATTTGCTGCTCGCCGCCGGACATGGTGCCGGCCGGCTGCGCGGCGCGTTCTTTCAGACGCGGAAACAACCGGAACACGTGCTCGATGCTGGCCTCGATTTGATCGCGGCTGGCAAAAAAGCCGCCCATCTTCAGGTTCTCGAGCACCGTCAAGCTGGGGAACACGCGCCGCCCTTCGGGCGAAATGGCCAGCCCCTGCTGCATGATTTCGTGGGTGGGCCGGTGCGTGATGTCCCGCCCTTCGAACAGCACCCGGCCCCACGATGCCTGGGGCGCTCCGCAGACGGTCATCATCAGCGTGGTTTTGCCCGCGCCGTTGCTGCCGATGAGCGTGACGATTTCGCCCTGGTTGACTTCCAGCGAGACGCCCGCCAGCGCTTCCACCGCGCCATAGTGCGTGTGAACCTGTTCCAGCTTGAGCATCAAGCCTCCCCCAGATACGCCTTGATGACGCGCGGATCGTTGCGCACCTCATCGGGTTTGCCGGTCATGATCGGGCGGCCGTGCTCCATCACCAGGATGCGGTCGGACACGCCCATGACCAGGCTCATGTCGTGTTCGATCAGCAGCACCGCCACGTTGAATTGGCGGCGCAGCCGGTCGATCAGGTCGCGCAGCTCGATTTTTTCCTGGGGATTGAGGCCCGCCGCCGGTTCGTCGAGCATCAGCAGGCGCGGCTCGGTAATCATGCAGCGGGCGATTTCCAGCAGCCGCTGGTGCCCGTAGGACAGCGTGCCCGCCTGGCGGTTGGCCAGGTGGCGCAGCTCCATATGATCCAGCCACAGCGCGGTGCGTTCCAGCGCCGCTTGCTCGGCGCGCCGGTACGCGGGCGTGGCGAACAGGCCGTGCAGCAGTCCCGATTTGACCTTGCGGTGCTGGGCGACCAGCAGGTTTTCCACCACCGTCAGTTGCTTGAACAGACGCACGTTCTGGAACGTGCGCACCAAGCCCCTGCGCGCGATTTGGTGACTGGCCAGGCCGGCGATCGGCTGGCCGTCGAATACCACATGGCCGGCGCTCGGCTTGTAAAAACCGCCGACGCAATTGAATACGGTGGTCTTGCCCGCGCCGTTGGGGCCGATGATGGCGAATACCTCATCGCCCAACACCTCAAAGTCAATGCCATCAACGGCCAGCAGGCCGCCAAAACGCATTTGCAGGCCGGAGACCTGGAGCAGCGCCGCCGCGCCCGGCACTGGGTGTTCTGGGCTCATTGCGGCAACTCCACGGCAGGACGGCTGGCGGGCAGCAGCCCTTGGGGGCGCCAAAGCATCATCAGCACCATCACGATGCCGAAAATCAGCATCCGGTATTCGGAAAAACCGCGCGCCACCTCAGGCAGCACGGTCAGCAATATCGCCGCCAGCACCACGCCCAATTGCGAGCCCATGCCGCCCAGCACGACGATGGCCAGAATCATCGCCGATTCGATGAAGGTGAACGATTCCGGGTTGACCAGCCCTTGGCGCGCCGCGAAAAAGGCGCCGGCCAGTCCGGCAAACGACGCGCCCAGCGTAAATGCGGACAGCTTGATGCGCGTGGGGCTCAAGCCCAGCGAGCGGCAGGCGATTTCGTCCTCGCGCAAGGCTTCCCAGGCGCGGCCGATCGGCATGCGGATCAGGCGGTTGGAGACCAGCAGCGTAAACACCACCAGGAGCAGCGCCAGAAAATACAAAAAGATCATCACATGCCCGCCGTTATACGGAATGCCGAGCAGTTCATGGAAAGTCTTGGCGCCTTCCACGCTGGCGGTGCGCGTTATTTCGTAGCCGAACACGGTCGGCTTGGGAATGCTCGAAATGCCGTCCGGCCCGCCGGTCAGTCCGGTCAGATTGTTGGCCAACATCCGTATGATTTCGCCGAAACCCAGCGTGACGATGGCCAGATAGTCCCCGCGCAGCCGCAGCACCGGAAAGCCCAGCACAAAGCCGAAAAACGCCGCCATGGCCATGGCGATCGGCAGGCATTCCCAAAACGTCAGCCCGAAATACTGGTTGAGCATGGCGTAGGTGTAGCCGCCGATGGCGTAAAAACCGACGTAGCCCAGATCCAGCAGACCGGCAAAGCCGACCACGATGTTCAGCCCCAGCCCCAAGATCACGTAGATCAGCGCCAGCATGGCCACGTCCAGCGCGCCGCGCGAACCGAAAAACGGCCACACCAAACCTGCCGCCAGCAGCGCCCAGAGGATCAGGCGCTGCCGGTTGGCGTCCAGCGCGGGCAGGCCGGGCAGCTTGACCGCCGTTTTGGCGCGCACCAGCCACGGTTTGAAAAGCTGAAACAAAAACACCACGGCCGCCGCGATCCACACCGGCCGCCAGCTCTGCACAAAGGTAATTTGGTAGCCCACCATCTTCAATTGCAGACCGAGCACCGGCACGGTCAGGATCGCCGTCAAAATCGCGGCGAGCACGGCATTTTTGAATGCTAGGCCAACGGTGGGCCGAGGCCCGGAAATCGCTTGTGCCATCCCTATCCCTATTGGCATCTCAAACTTTTTCAATATCGGGCTTGCCGAGCAAGCCGGTCGGGCGGAACAGCAAAATCAGCACCAGCAGGCTGAACGCCACGATGTCCTTGTAGGCCACGGGGATGTAGCCCGAGGCCAAGGTCTCCGCCAAACCCAGCAGCACACCGCCGAGCATGGCGCCCGGAATGCTGCCGATGCCGCCCAGCACCGCCGCCGTGAACGCCTTGATCCCGGCGATGAAGCCGATGAACGGGTTGATCTTGCCGACGGTCAGGCCGATCAGCACCCCGCCCACCGCCGCCAGCATGGCCCCGAGCACAAAGGTAAACGAAATCACCCGATGGGTGTCGATGCCCAGCAGATTGGCCATCTTCATATCCTCGGCGCAAGCGCGGCAGGCCCGGCCCATGCGCGAGTTCCTGATGTACAGCGTCAGCGCGATCATCAGCGCCACCGTCACGCCGACGATCAACATGCGCGAATACGGGATCGTCACGTCAAAATTGCCGCCCAGGTGAATATCAACCGCCCCGGAAATCAGCACCGGCACCGCCATGTCGCGCGCGCCCTGGCCGATCCGCACATAGTTCTGCAAAAAGATCGACATGCCGATCGCCGAAATCAACGGCACCAGGCGCGGCCCGCCGCGCAGAGGCCGGTAGGCGACCCGTTCGAGCGTGTAGCCGTAAGCCCCGGTCACCATGACCGACACCAGCAGCGCCGCGCCCAGCACCAGCGGCAGCGGATAGCCTGCCGCGGCGCCGATGGCCGTCAGCGTGACCAGCCCGACGTAGGCGCCGATCATGTAAATCTCGCCGTGGGCAAAGTTGATCACGCCGACAATGCCGTAAACCATCGAATAACCAATGGCGATCAGCGCATAGACGGCGCCCAGCGTCAGGCCGTTGATCAGTTGCTGGGCCAGTGTCGAAAGAAAGTCACTCATGCGCAAAAATCACGATCCTAGAAACTGTGGTTGGACGCATTTGCCAGTGCCGTGATCGGCGTGCCAGGCAAGGGTGAGTGCCGCGGCTCCAAGGGCGCCTGCGCGCCCTTGGACGGCATGAACAGGCCCAGCCTCTGGCTGGACCGCGCCCTG
>Ga0209628_10000858_pt1 | contig 19095 bp, 18 predicted proteins | sample TergutCu122P4_FD_187285 | JGI IMG/M metagenome (GOLD analysis project Ga0209628, IMG submission 187285) | Cubitermes ugandensis P4 segment gut microbial communities from Kakamega Forest, Kenya - Cu122 P4 (SPAdes) (version 2) | ecosystem: Host-associated > Arthropoda: Insects > Digestive system...
TCACGCCTAAAATCCCGCCTATGATCCCCAGGCTTGTCTTGGCTCCCAGATATACCGCGAGCGTCATTCCCTGGCCGTATCCTCCGAATTGCGATATAGACATGATTTTCATGATCTCGTCCATCACGGTCCCGACGATTTCTTCGTCAAACGCGGACGCCCAGTGCAGGGCGTATTCTTTTATGATATTTATGCCGCCTATCCCGCCGCCGAAACTTCCCACGCCGGCAAGGAGCATTGTCAGTATATAACTAATAAAATTAATTTCCATCATAATATAAAATCTCCTGTTTGAATTTTTACCGTAGGGGCAGACCTATGTGCCTGCCCGTATAAAAACAAGCGGTTATTCGTCGCCGCCGTGTTTTTTCTTTTTCGCTTTTTCGGCGAGTTCCTGTTTGAGGATTTTCAGGGGTTCGTCGTCTAAATACTTTCTGAGGGCCTCTTCTTCTTCCTGAATCTGGCGGTCGCGGAGTTTTCTGCCTTTTTTGCTGTACGGATCGATAAACTTCGGATGTTTGATCCGGTATTTTACCGCTGCGTCCTGTATAAATCCGAATAGGATTCCGAACGCGATAATACCGACAATATATGCCGGGAGCAGGATTGCGGCGTTTAGATTGGCGACATAAGACAAAGCGATAAATATCAAACCGGCCGGAATGATAACGAGCAGCGATTTCCGGTTCATTTTGTTAAAATAGACCGTTTTATATAACTGCGCGACGATAAGGCCCAAAGTTACGGCGTGGATCCCCCTTACCGCATGCCATGTCATGGTGTAAAAAACGCCGACGCCGTTAAATAAAAACCCGTAAGCGTAATATAAAATCACGCCTGTCAGTATAACGGGGACCAGTATGGCAAATATGGCGGCGACAGCCCCAAAAATCCCGCCCACTTTGTTTCCGACATAATAAGCGTATTTGATACCGGCGGGTCCGGGGGTGTCCCTGATAAGCTGTTCTTTTTCGTCAAATTCGCCGGCGTCCATAAATTCAGGGCAGAAATTCGATTTGATCTGATCGTGTATGCTGTAATCGTCTTTCGGCAGGGAAAAACCGAATTTTATAAACCATGTAAAGAGCCTAATAATATTATTCATAGATTGATTATTTCTCCGTTTTCTGATTTTTCGGGATTTATAAATAAATAAACCCGTATATTTAAATATACGACGTAAATGTGAAAAATTATATAGTAAAAATGAAAAAGAAATGATAAAATTTATTTTAAATTTATTTTATATGATGCTGTTATATTAATTTATTATTAACATATTTACCGTTTTTTTGTTGTATAATGGACTTGATGTGTAATAATTTATATAATTTAACGGAGGAATTTGGATATGGCGGAACTTACGGGATTTGAAAGGACGAAGCTTTTATTTGACCATAAGAAACCTGACAGGATCGGGTTATTCGAGCATTTCTGGGGGGATACATACAGAGACTGGCTTGAAAAGGGCAAAATCAAAGAGGGCACGGATTTCACCACGCATTTCGGGTTTGACATTGCGATGGCGGGATGGTTCAATTTCGCGGGAGATATGAACTTTCAGCCCGTAGTCGTCGCGGAGGACGAAGATACGGTTACGACAAAAGACCAGAACTACGCGATTCTGCGCCGTCATAAAAAACACGACACCACTCCCGAACATGTCGGATTTACGGTGGACTGCCGTGAAAAATGGGAAGAGCTGATCAAGCCGAATATTTTTGCCGATCCGAAAAGAATCGGCTTTGAGGGGTATAAAAACGGGAAAAAATACGCCGCCGCAAACAATAAATATTTTATGTGGTCGGGCCCGCATGTGTTCGAGCTTATGCACCCTGTATGCGGACATGAGATGATGCTCATGGCGATGATCGAGGATCCGGATTGGGTCAAAGATATGTGCGAGACTTACACGAAAGCCATGATCGGCATGTGGGATATGTTATTCGATCAGGAAGGTTTGCCGGACGGCATGTTTATTTACGAAGACATGGGATTCAAAGGGGCGCCGTTTATGTCGCCCGCGATGTACAGGGAGTTTATTATGCCGAGTCATAAGGCGACGCTTGATTACGCGCACAGTAAAGGGCTGAAAGTCATGATGCACTCGTGCGGGTTTATTGAGCCGCTATTGCCGCATGTAGTCGAAGCGGGGATAGACGGGCTGCAAGTCATAGAAGTTAAGGCGGGCATGGATTTGCTCAGGATTTATAAGAATTTCGGGGAGAAAATCGCTTTAATGGGCGGTATCGACGTCAGGACGGTTTATTCGAACGACAAAAAAATAATCGACGCCGAACTCGAAAGCAAGATCCCGGTCGTCAAAAACGGCTTCGCGTATTTCCTGCACTCCGACCATTCGATCCCGAAAACAGTCGAGTATGAGACGTACAGGTATTTTATCGAAAAGGGATTGGAACTGGGGACGTATTAAGAATCAAACCAAAATAACGCAATACTCACGGCTATGGGTAGATTTAACGAGTCTATCTTAGCCGTGTGTTTTATTACCACGCTTTTGCCTATATTTTTGTAGATATTATAATCAAGCCCCGACGATTCGTTTCCGAAAATAAGAGAATATATTTTTTCTTTGCTTATGATTAATTCGGATAGGTTATAGTCGGCGTTGAGCATGAATGCGTAAATTTCACGGTTGTCGTGTATATTAAGATAATCATAAATTGATTTAAAATATTCTATGTTTACGTGAAAAAATGCGCCCATTGACGCGCGTATGACTTTGGGATTATACGCGTCCGCGCCGCTGCCGATGATCGCGATGTTTTCGATCCCGAACCCGGCGCAAGAACGCATGACCGTCCCAAGATTGCCCATATCCGACGGGTTGTCTAAAATTACGTGGGATTTGTTTTTGTCGATTTTCTGATCGCGTTTTTTGAACGCCCCGACGACATAGCAGTTTTCTTTCGGGGATAATATATTTATGATTTTCTGGTTTTCTTCGATTTCTATTTTATATTTTCCGCACAGGTTTTTTATTTTATCGCCTTTATCTGTGTAAGACGGGCTGAATATGACTTTAAAGCAATCGTTTGGCTTGTTTTGCAGCAGTTCGATTGCGGGCGACGCTCCGAGAGCGTAAGAATATTCAGAATCTTTTTTGTATGGTTTGAGTTTTGGATCCATGGGTTACAGAATCCCCCGTCACTTCGTGACACCCCCTTTATTCGCGAACTTCGTTCGCAAAGGGGGCTTTTTGTGTATAATTTTTTCGCTGCCTGTGGATTTCATAGGATACGATCGTCGCGGCGGTTTGGGCGGCGAGGGAATGCGGGAAATTTTTCGCGTAGGGAATTTTGACGATTTCGTCGGCATGATCAAGAAAATCCTTAGATATGCCGCGCTTTTCGCCGCCGATTATAAAAACAGTTTTATTCGCGAATTTTACATTAAATATGTCGCTGACTTTTGTCTTTGAATTTGCCGGGGCTTTTTTGTCTATGCAATAGATTTTATAATTTTCGCTTTTTAATAAATGAATGAAATCAAGTTTATCGTCTGCGGCAAAATTGGCGACGGGCATTTTTGAGAATGTCCCTGTCGAGGCTTTTTCTATTATAGATTCGGAAAATCCGAAATCCCTTTCGGGTAAAATTAGACCGTCGATCCCCTGCGTATATAAAGCTCTCGCGGCATAACCGAGATTATACGGATCCTCGATCCCCTCGATTATCGCGATGGAGACAGATTCAGAAATAGATGCCAACGTAGATAATAATTCATGCGGGGATAAAAATTTTCGTTTTAACGTTATCGCGAGAATTCCCCCGTGCGTCCTGCCGATTGAATAAATTCCTGTATGATTTATGCGATCTTCAAATTCCTGCAATTCGTCCGGTGAAAAAAACTCAATTTCGATATTTTTTATTTTCGCGGCGGTTAAGATTTTTTGTGAATTTCTGTTATCTATATCTTGTTTTACTATTACTTTTACTATTTGGGAATGATCAGAAGAAAGGGCGCTCAAAACTGATATTGCGCCCTCTAATATGATCGCGTCCGACGAATGGATTTGGCGGATTGTTTGTTCGACTTTGTTATCCATATTTTAACTTTTAACGCGTCGCGCGCGCCGAACGAAGTTCGGCTATGGCGTCGCGCCCTACGGTTTCCCGGAATATTCACGTTCTGCCTGTGTTTTTATGAGATATGACGGCGCGAGGGTTCGCGGGTGAATTGCTCCGTTTGTTATATATATATCATGCGCCGCCCTGCATACGGATGATGCAAACGGCTTTTTTAATATTTCGGGGATTTGGATTTTCCCGCCGAATTTGATTTCGTTGTAACACATATCCGCGCCGTCTCCGGCAAAAACGATTTTTCGATTGATAAATTCAAAATTCAATTCGGTTTCAAGTTCGGTTATTGTGATGATCCGGTCGGTTTTTATATATTTATTATTTTCGAAGACGGCGTTGTAAACTTGTTTTCGTCTCGCGTCGATTACGGGTAAAATCAATAAATCGCCGTGAGAATCATAAAAATTATACGCGAGTGCGAATAGCGACGATATGCTTATGCAATTATTGGTTTCAGAACCGAACGCCAGGCCTTTTACAGTCGATATGCCGATTCTGATCCCTGTAAAAGAACCGGGGCCGCGTGAAATTGCGAACAAATCTATATCGTTTAACGCGACTCCCGCGCATTTTAGATTATAGTCGATCATCGGCATGAGATTCTCGCTGTGGGATATTTTCCCGCACGACTGCATTTCGGATAAGATTTTTGACGTATCGTTTTCAAAATTTACGACGGCGACGGCGGCGGTTTTTGTTGTCGTATCAATTCCGAGTATCAGCATAAATAATTTCTCTTTCGTCCATGTTTAATTTTATAATCTGAATATCAACCGTGTTTTCGTCGAAGAAACCGGCGATTTTGTCGAACCATTCTATGATTATTATTTTTTCTGTCAAATCGTCAAGATAGTCATAAAACCCGACTGAAAGCAAATCTTCATGTGATTTTATCCTGTACATATCAAAGTGCAGGATTTTTTTGTTATATTGATTTACATATTCGTTCACAAGCGAAAAAGTCGGGCTTGTTACGCGTGAGGACGGCGAAAAATATTTGACCAGACCTCGTGTGAACGCGGTTTTCCCCGCTCCGAGATCGCCGTACAGCGCGACGATATCGCCGGATTTTATCTTATTTTCTTTCGCGAAGTCATACGCGAGTTGTTCTGTTTCGCGTTCGCTTTTTGTGAAATATATTTCAGACATAGTATCTATCCTCTGTGGTGTTATTTCCAAGTTTTCACCGAATGGATCATTGCCAGATAGTTTTCGGCGGGGACATAATTGGGTATGCTGTTTCCGGAACCGAGAGCGTATCCGCCGCGGGACATCGTCCGGTCCAGCATTGCATGGCAGCGTTTTTCTATTTCTTCGGGCGTGGCGCGGCAGAGAAAATCGACGTCGATGCCGCCGAGTATGGCTATGCGGCCTTGATATTTTTCGTATTCTTCCTCGACGGGGGATATGACGTCCTCAAAGCTGTGCTTGCCGTCATAGCCTATATCAATAATATCTTCCCAGATTTCGGCGCAATTCCCGCAGGCGTGCAATACTGCCTGCTTGCCCAGTTCATGGGCTTTGGCCACGACTTTTTTATGCCACGGGAAAGCGTATTTTCTCATGAAATCAGGCGGGAAAAACGTCTGGTTCCTGAAAGCCCAGTCGTCGTTCATCATGATACAGTTTGTCGCGGGGTGCTGTAACGCCAATACATAAAATTCATATACGCGTTCGCCTATGCGTTTAAACAATTCCTCCACGAATGCGATATCGTCATGTATTTTAAAGCATAAATTATCATATCCGGCGAGCACTATGGCGTTTTCGATAAGACCGCAGGAACCCGATACCATGACGCCCATATTGTCGATCCGTTTTTTTTCTATGGCGTCGAGAACATCCATCGGTTTTTCGTGAGGCCACGGCCACGGATATTCTTCCAGCTCTTTCCAGCCTGTTATGATCGGGTTATCATTCCATGAAATCGATTTGCTGTTTTCGGTTTTGTGAAATTCGTTTCTCGGAAAATGAAACGTGCTGCGCGGCGAAGTTTTTATGCAGTCATAACCCGCGCCTTTATGGGACCACATCATGTTATTGACCCAGTCGCCCCCGATAAAATGCTCGCCCGCAAAGAATTGATTCAAGCTGTCATGCACGCCTGCCTCAAACATTACCGGCCTGTCGGTCGGTTTTCCGGCGAGGGTATCGCGAAAATAGTTATAATCGGCGTAAAACATACTGCCGCCGCCTCCGTTTGTTTATTTGATGTTTATTCATACCAATTTTCAATTATCAAGTTATTGATATCTTTATAATGTCTTGTATTATTAGATATGAGCATACCTTTGTTAGTTATGACAATCGACGCTATAAGAATATCGGCGTCTCCAATAGTAATACCGCGTTTTCTTAAATTTGCGTATATATCAGCGGCTGTCCGGATAGAATTGTCATCCAAATGAAACACAGCAATATTCTTCAAAAAATCATCGAAATCCTGTTCCTCATTTGTACTGCTTTTATAACGTAACCCTTTTAAAAATTCATAAACATTAATATTCGTAAGACAGATTTGCATGTTATTATAAATCGCTTCGTTCATTTTATGAATGACTGCGGAATTACCCGATAAAAAATAGGGCAGAGTATCCGTATCAAGAAATATCATCATGATGAGTCCTTCCAAAAGAAAAATTTTCTCTTTCGGCCATTATTTTTTCTAAATCAATTATATTGTTATTTTTCCAAATGCCCGCAAATTCCATTATATTCTTTCGATTTTCTTTTACAGGCTCAATAAACGTGATAATAACTTCATAATTTTCTTTTACAGGTATCGGCTGCATAGGCTTAAAATTTATTCCGTCATATATAGCTCTTATCGCATGCATAAATATTCCCCCTATTGATTAATATAATCATTCTTACGACAGGTTCATGATATTTCCGTTTGCGTCGACGTCGATGATTTCCGCGCTTGGGACTTTCGACAGGCCCGGCATGATCATTACGTCGCCCGTCATGACAATAATAAACCCCGCGCCTGTCTGGATCACTAAATCTTTTACGTTTATATCAAAATCCGCCGGCCTGTTCAGGAGTTTGGGATCGTCTGAAAAAGAATACTGCGTTTTTGCCATACATACGGGCAAATGATCATATCCCAATGTTTTTATGCGTTCCAGAACCTGTTCGGCCTTTTCCGAAAAATTGACTTTGTTTGCGCCGTATATATTTTTCGCGACTTTTTTGATTTTTTCCCTTACGGTATCTTCAAGGTCATATATATATTTCAGATTTTTTTCATCGGGACCGCCGGTTTTTGCATTGCATATTTCGACGATTTTTGCCGCGAGATCGAGCGAACCCTTGCCGCCGTCCGCGAATGCCGTCGAGAACGCGAACGGAATATTATGCTGATAGCACAGCGACGAGATCATTCCCAGCTCTTCGGCTGTGTCTGCCGGGAATTTGTTGATCACAAGAACGGGGCTGACATGAAACTTTTTTAAATTTTCATAATGCGCCAGAACATTCTTGAATCCGTTTATCACTTTTTCTGTGTTTGACCGGCTGTCTTCTTCTTCGGGTTTTCCCTCTGCGCCGTTGTGCCTGGCTGCGCGGACCGTCGCTACAAGAACGACTGCGTCCGGTTCGTATTTTGCTTTGCGGCATTTGATATCCAAGAATTTTTCCGCTCCCAGATCAGATCCGAATCCCGCTTCGGTGACGACGTAATCGGCGAGTTTCAGCGCCACTTTATCGGCTATGACCGAGCTGCAGCCGTGGGCGATATTCGCGAACGGCCCGCCGTGAAGAATAGCCGGCCCGCCTTCCAGAGTCTGGACGAGATTGGGCTGGAAAGCGTCTTTTAATAATGCGCACATCGACCCGTCGACTTTTAAATCCCTCGCGAATACCGGCTTATCGTCAAAAGTATAACCGACGGTTATATTGCCGAGCATGATTTTGAGTTCTTCGAGAGTTTCGGCCAAACAAAATATCGCCATGATCTCGCTTGCGGCGGTGATCCTGAACCCTTCTTTCCGGGGGCTGCCGTTTTTGCTGCCGAGCCCGATCATAATATCTTTCAGCGCCCTGTCGTTCATGTCCATGCAGCGCGAAAAAGTGATTTTCGCGGGATCGATCCCCAAAGAATTGCCCCAATAGACGTGATTGTCTATCGCGGCGCACAACAAATTATTCGCCGACGTGATGGCGTGAAAATCCCCGGTGAAATGCAAATTTATATCTTCCATCGGGATGACCTGCGAATATCCGCCGCCCGCCGCCCCGCCTTTCACGCCGAAAACGGGTCCCAGCGAGGGCTCCCTGAGGGTTGCGATCGTTTTATGGCCGAGCATTGCGAGAGCCTGCGCGAGTCCGATCGACATCGTTGTTTTGCCTTCGCCGTATTTTGTGGGGTTTATGGCTGTGACTAAAATCAGCTTGCCGTTTTTGTCTTTTTCCGCGAGCTTCGCGCAGCATTCTTTATTGATCTTGGATTTGTACCTGCCGTATAAATCAATATCGTTTTCGGGATCGAGCGATAACGATTCCGCAATCTCTTTGACGGGCTTGATTTTTGCGTTTCTTGAAATTTCAATATCGCTGAGCATTTTTTTATTCCTCCGAACTATCTTGTATTTTCATGTATATTCGTAGGGGCGACTAACACGAATATACTCGAACTTCGTTCGAGCCAGTTCGCGTATGCGGTCGCCCCTACATATTATAATTATAATTATAATTATTACGAATTCTATTGCTTATTCTTCTTATTATCCGCGTCTTTTTTGGATAGATCCGTTTTGCCTTTGGGGTTTACGCCCATATACATGACTTCGAATTCGTCGCCGATCTTTACGACGTCCTCGACTTTTTCGACGCGCTTGTTGGCTAATCTCGATATATGAACCATGCCCTCTTTTCCGGGCAGATATTCTACGAAACAGCCTACGCCGGCGAGGATTCCCGTGACTTTGCCTTTGAATATATCGCCCGGTTCGGGATCAAAGGCGATCAATTTTATCATTTCCTGCGCTTTATATGCGGCGCTTTTTTCGATGGCGGCGATAAATATGCTTCCGTCGTCTTCGATATCGATTTTGGCTCCTGTGTCGGCGACGATCTTTTGGATCACTTTGCCCTTTGGCCCTATGACTTCGCTGATTTTATCGATCGCTATTTTCATGATCACCATTTTTGGCGCGTATTCAGAAACGTCGGGTCTGGGTTCGGGGATACATTTGAGCATGATCTCGTCGAGTATCATGAACCTGCCTTCTTTTGTCACTTCAAACGCTTTTTTTATAATCTCGGGGGTGAGGCCGTCGACTTTCAGATCCATTTGGATCGATGTGATCCCGTTTTTTGTCCCTGCGACTTTAAAGTCCATGTCGCCGAAGAAATCTTCGAGCCCCTGTATATCGATCATGGTCATCCATCTGTCGTCTTCCGTGATAAGCCCGCAGGATATTCCCGCGACGGGACGTTTGATCGGCACGCCCGCGTCCATTAAAGCAAGCGTCGATCCGCAGACGGATCCCTGCGATGTCGATCCGTTCGACGATATGACTTCGGATACGGTCCGGATCGCGTAGGGAAATTCCTCGATTGACGGCAGGACGGGTATGAGAGATCTTTCGGCCAAAGCCCCGTGGCCGATCTCGCGCCGGCCCGCGCCTCTCGACGCTTTCGCCTCGCCGACGGAATAAGACGGAAAATTATAGTGGTGCATGTATCTTTTGGCTTCTTCCTCGTCGATCCCGTCGAGTTTCTGCTGTTCGCTTATGGGCGCGAGAGTCGCTGTCGTGAGGACCTGCGTCTGGCCCCTTGTGAACATTCCCGAGCCGTGGACTCTGGGCAATACCCCGACTTCGGCGGCGAGCGGCCTGATTTCGTCCATTTTTCTGCCGTCGACGCGCTTCATGTCGTCTAATAACCAGCGGCGTACGATCTCTTTTTGGAGGTTATACATGCACTCTTTGATCATCAAATCATGATCTTCGAGAAATTTTTCGGGATCTTCGGGATATTCCTGTTTCAAAAATTCCGAAAGTTTTTCGTTGATGACAGCCAGCCTTGCTTCACGGACTGTTTTATCGTCCGTATCGAGCGCGTATTTTACGTCGTCTATCGCGAAAGTTTTTATTTTGTCATATAAATACGGATCGACTTCCGCGGATTCGTACGTGAATTTTTCTTTGCCCACTTCCGAGGCGACTTGATTGATAAAATCAATAAGAGGTTTGATTTCTTCATGGGCTGCCATGATTGCGTCATACATGATTTCGTCGGGGACTTCGTTTGCGCCCGCCTCGATCATTACGACTTTTGCTTTTGAGGCGGCGACGGTCAGTTCCAGATCGCTGATTTCCCTTTGGGCGGCTGTGGGATTGATAATAATTTCGCCGTTGCACAATCCGACAAAAACTCCGCCGATCGGCCCGTTCCAGGGGATATCCGATATAGACAGGGCGATCGAGGCTCCGGCCATAGCGGCGATTTCGGGCGAATTGTCCTGATCGACCGATAAGACCAAGAGAGAGAGAACGACGTCGTTTCTCAAATCTTTCGGGAATAACGGACGGATAGGCCTGTCAATAACTCTTGACGCTAAGATTGCTTTTTCTGTGGGGCGGCCCTCTCTCCGGTTATAAGAACCGGGGATTTTGCCTACCGCGTATAATTTTTCTTCGTAATCGACGGCGAGGGGAAGAAAATCGATTCCGTCGCGGGGTTTTTCTGAAGCCGTGGCGGTTGCCAGGATCACGGTGTCCCCGTATCTGATCAGCGCGCTTCCGTTTGCTAACTGCGCCATTTTGCCGGTTTCGACTGTTAATTTTCTGCCTGCGAAAAGATATTCGAAAATTCTGTGGCTTTTAAACTCCAAATGATTTATCATTTAATTATTACTCCTATTTTCTGATTCCTAATTTTTTGATGATTTCGCGGTAACGGTTTATGTCTTTTTTGGTGAGATAGTTCAAGAGATTTCTTCTGTGGCCGACCATTTTGAGAAGCCCGCGTCTGGAATGGTGATCGTTTTTGTTTTTCTTGAGATGTTCTGTGAGCTGGTTGATCCTGGTTGTAAGGATCGCGATTTGGACTTCGGGGGAGCCTGTGTCGGTTGCGTGGAGTTTGTTATCCGAGATAACCTGTTGTTTTTCTTCTTTGAGCAGCATAAGTGTTTTTCACCTTTCTTAAAATAAAATAAATTTAATAATTTCCATAAACCAAAATTTTACTTTGGTTTCAAAACATAGTTGGCGGCGGGTGAATCCGTTATCCATAAACCAAAGCATTGCTTTGGCTGCCAACCAAGTTTCGGGATATATCCCGCAAAATACTTTGCGGAGCAGCAAAAATTTACTGCCGACATAATATTATATCACATATTTTTGGTTTTGTAAACAATAAAATAAAAAAAGTCAACAAAAAATAAAACAGCAGATAAAATCGTTTGGATTCTATCTGCTTTCAGTACAACCCTATTGGGCTGTACATAGTATTGGCATCGACCTATTTTTCCGGACCGTCGCCAGTCGAGTATCGTCAGCGATGGTGAGCTTAACTTCCGTGTTCGGGATGGGAACGGGTGGGACCTCACCTCTAAAGACACCAATTATTTTTAGAGAATAAAAATATTATACCAGAACGCGGCCTGTTTGTCAATAGCTTTTTTTAAATTTTTAAAAATTTTTTTAATTTTGTTATTTTTACCGGATTTTTTTGAATTTATTGACAAATTTATGTGCATATAGTATAATAGATATTAATATTATATGCCCGACGGGAGAAATCATGCGATGTTTAATTTTAAATTGAATATGAGAATGCTCAAAGTTTTTCTTTTTTTCACGGTCATAACTTTTTTTATGCCGCTTTTTTCGGTTTCGTGCGGTTCGCGGGAATTGAGCTTCAGCGGGTTTGAAATTTCTGTGGGGAAAACGATCGGGGATTTTTGGCGCCGCGGGAATTTTCTCGGGTTTATCATCATTCTTCCGCCGCTTGTTTTATTGATTTTGTCTTTTTTGATATACAGGATAAAAAGAGACGATATATATAATATAATTAAAACCGCGTTTTTTATTGTGCCGGTATTTGATATTTTCGCCATTTTTATTGCCAGAACCGCGTTCAGGGCGGGATTGATCATAGCCATTGACCGATATACGGCCGAAAACGACGCGTTTCTGCGCAGTCTGGCAAATGCGGCGAATCTGACGGAAATTCATATAAAATTCGGGTTTGTGCTGTATATTATTTTCAATGCTGCGGTTTTTGTTTTTGCCGCGGTGAATTATTTTTTGAAACGGGAAATTTAAAATTTGTTCATTTCGAATTGGATTTTTGGGTGATCGCCTTTTTCTAAAACGGTCGCTTTTTTGATTACGACGGGTTTTACCGGAGCGGCTTTTTCCATCATAGAGTTAAATGTCCGTTCGACATCCTGCATTTTTTCGATGATTGCCATTCCATCCGTCACTTTTCCGAATGCGGCGTAGGCGCCGTCCAGGCGCGCGTCGTCGGCAAGCATGATAAAAAACTGGCTGCTCGCGGAATTATAGCCGGGGATCGGGTCTCCGTAAGACGTAGTATCGGCCCTTGCCATTGATATGACGCCTTTTTTATGGCTCAGGGTATTCTGCTCGAAACCGTTCAGCGCGAATTCGCCTTCGACCGACTGGGCGTTTTTTTCATTGCCGTCGGCGTCTTTCCAGCCGCCCTGCGCCATGAACCCGTCGACGATGCGGTGAAAAGTGAGGCCGTCGAAGAATCCCTCCTCCGCCAATTTTATGAAATTCTCAACCGTTTTCGGCGCGTATTCGGGATAAAGCTCCACGACAAATTTGCCGCCCGAACTTCCGCAGCCTGTAAGCGTTGATATTGCGGTTAGAATAACGAGGCCTATTAATATTAATTTAATAAATCTTTTTGTTTTCATGCGAATTTTTTCCTCCGTAAAATTTTTTATATATTTTTATATTTAAATATCTAAATATTCATGTATTTTTTTTGTTCGTCTGTCAAAACGTCGATTTTCGCGCCCATCGAGGCGAGTTTGATCGCGGCGATTTCCTGATCGGTTTCTTTTGGGACGTTATAAAGCGCGGGTTGGAGGCGCTTGTTTTCTTTTAACGTATTTGCGAGATATTCAAGAGATTTTGCCTGTATTGCGAACGACATATCCATGATTTCGGCGGGATGGCCGTTCCCCGCCGCGAGATTTACGAGCCTGCCTTCGGCGAGCAGGTTTAAGATCCTGCCGTCGGGCATTTTATACCCGGTGATATTTTCTTTGCGCTCTTTGATTTCGGCGGCCATATTTGCGAGGCCGATTTTGTCGATCTCGACGTCGAAATGGCCGGAATTGCACAGAACCGCGCCGTTTTTCATGACCTGAAAATGCTCTTTCGTTATAACATTGTTGCATCCGGTCACGGTGATAAATAAATCGCCGATTTTTGCCGCTTCGAACATTGGCATGACTGCGAACCCGTCCATTCTCGCTTCGATCGCTTTTATGGGATCGATTTCGGTCACGGCGACGATCGCGCCCATGCCTTTTGCGCGCATTGCGATACCCCTGCCGCACCAGCCGTATCCGGCGACTACAACCGTCTGGCCCGCGACGATTAAATTCGTCGTGTGCATGATGCCGTCGAAAGTCGACTGGCCTGTGCCGTACCGGTTGTCAAACAGATGCTTGCAGTCGGCGTCGTTCACATTAATCATGGGGAAACGCAGCTTGCCCGATTTTTGCAAGAATTTAAGCCTGTGTATCCCGGTTGTGGTCTCCTCGCAGCCCCCGATGAGATTTTTCGCCAAATCCGCGCCGTTTACGGAGTTATCGCCGTGTAAGAGATGGGTGAAATCCCCGCCGTCGTCGATCATCAAATCCGGACGGCATGAGAGGGTGCCGATAAGATGTTCTTCGTATTCCCGCATGGACGCGCCGTGTATGGCGTTGACTTCAAAGCCGTCTTTGACGAGCGAGGCGGCGACGTCGTCCCGTGTGGATAACGGGTTGCACCCGGTCACGAAAACCTCGGCCCCGCCCGCTCTTAAAACGTGGGCGAGATAAGCCGTTTTGGCTTCAAGATGGATCGACATCGATATTTTTTTACCCGCAAAAGGCTTTCTTTCGGCGAAATCTTTTTCTATGAGATTGAGAACAGGCATGTAGCTTTTGATCCATTCGATTTTTTCGTATCCGGTTTTCGCGAGACCGATATTTTTTATTTTGCTCATTTTATATATTATCCTTTTATTTTATATAATATTTTTTTTATTAGGTTTGTTTTAATATAAGAGATTCTATTGATTCTATGATATTCTATGATAACACAAAATTATAAATATTTATTGTTTAGGATTTTAAAAATTTAAATCAATTCTCTATTGACAAATTATTCTACATATGGTAATATAAATGTAGAAAAATAATATATGCGGGAAAACCCCACAAACAACAATTTTAATAAAAATGAAATGTTGGTTGGCATTACGGAAAGGTGAATCAGATTAGATGATAGATATTCATAAATACGCGGCAATAGGAGCAAAATTTTGGCAAAGGCGCGAGGATCCGTTTCTTTATTTTCTGAACTTGTTTTTTAATACAAGAAAACAGGTTTCTGATGAAATTGCCCGGTACAATCCGAAATTTTCACAAATTGATAATCTTATAAAAGAATCCGGATCTCTGGTAAAAAATGGACAAATTGACGAAATCGGTCAAATGCTCGAAAATGAAGTCAATATCATGGCGGATTTATATTATAATAACAAAAATATGAAAAATAATATTGATTTCGCTATCCTTTTTACGGCGCAAGCGGCCCTTATGTACGGGGATAATACCGATGAAGAAACGAAAGATATTATGATAAAACTGATGAACGATATCGATCAAATAATCGACGACGAACCCTTTGGGTTTTCGGCGTTTCTTTTGGCGACGGCGTTTTGGTTTTCGGATTATAAAGATTTTAGAAATTTGGTTTATCAGAAAGAATGTCAGTTAAGACAGGAAGGTTTTTTTAAGAAGCCGTTCGCATGGGATCCGGTAGAAATATGAAATAAATTTTTTACAGGGGACGGCCGGAGACGGCCGTCCCTACATATTTTAATCTACATTTTATTCTACATTTAATATACAATCTTTTCTACGTCGATTTTACCTTTGACGACGTTTATAAAAGGTTTGCCGTCTTTTACTCCTATGTTTCCGTAACCGGCGTTGGTTGATATGAATGATTTGAAATCGCCTTTCACGGGGGGATTGACGGTCAGGGTTTTTGTTAAAGCGTTATAGGCTGCGCCGGACAGGGACTGCAATAATCCGTAGGACGACAATGCCCTTGCGTAGAAGTGCCCGCATTCGTATTCGTTGTAGGGATTGCGGACGGTCCCGTCGTACCGGTCGCGGCATGTCCGGACGATTTCAAGCCCTTCGTCTATACAGCCGTGCATGATAAGATGGCTTGCCACATGATATTCTATCCCGGTCCAGACTTCGTCGCTGTACACAAACGGCAGGGACGGCTTACCACCGCCCGACGCCGCGTCGGCGTATGGCCAGCTGCACAATAACAGTCCGCCCTCTTTTCCCATCGCATAGCTTGGTCTCTGCGGATTCGCATGGGTCGACAGGTCTTTTTTGAGATTGTATTTATATACGCTCAAAAGATGGCTTTTTACTTTTTCCGGGTCTAAGATTTCGCCGACGCCGCAGACTTCCGCGATCCACGCGCCCAGGACGCCGTCTGAGATACAGCCGCCGCCATACTGATATTTCGGGCCTTCGATCTCGCACAGTTCCCTCGCTTCGGGGGTTTCACGCGATAAATCGAGTTTTGCTTCTAATGTTTTCCATTCGACTTTTTGTATAAAATATTCGCCGTTATATAATTCAGTCTCTACATATTTCCTGCCTTTTTCGTATAGATATTGATATTTGATACGCGCGTCTTTTTCGCCGAAATATTCTGCCATAACCGACGCGGCTTTTAACGCGCCCAGATAGAACGACGAACACATTCCGTCCGCGCCCCAGAATTCTATATCGTATGTATTGTGATGGGGTTCCCTTAAAATCCCCTCGCGGTTTTTGTCCCATGTCTCGATGCAGTAATCGAGGCTTTCTTTGATTTTTGGCCAGATCGATTTCAGCCAATGATCGTCGCCGCTGATCCGCCATTCCCTGAACGCTTTCATGACCCCGCCGAGCTGGCCGTCCGACGCGGCGTGGAAATTATGGTCGGGTTCCCTTATGGGCAAAGACGACCGGAATGTTTGATGTCCGGCCGGCGTATCGCTTACAGTTCCGCAGCAGCCGGATTCGCAGCGGCAATCGTCGCCGGAATCCTGCGAAACGAGATATTCCGTTTCTCTTAAACTGCGTTCGAGATCGGGGAACAAATGGGGTATGGCCTGCGCGTAATTCCAGACGTGCGTGCAGGTGCCGTGACAGCAGCCGTTTCCGTCAGAGCAGCCCTCCCAGCACCACAATTTGCCGTCGGTTTGCCTTAAAACCGTCGGCGATTTTATGATCGATAAGTTCGCGCTCACGGCTTCGAGAATTTCGCCGGGTAAAGTAGAATCATAGAAGCAGTCCGAGAATTTCTGCGTTTCGGATTTCAGCGCGTCAAAATTCTGTTTATAGTATTCGCCGACTGCAAGAACATGATCAAACCGGCCGCTGTACCACGGTTTATAAGTTCCGGATTCGGTTTGTTCTTCGCCTTCGAGAGTGGGGCCGCATCGCAGATTGGTTTCGCCGACATACCAGCATGTATGTATTTTTATCGTTTTGCTTTCGCCGCTTTTGAGTGTGAACGGCACGGCGATATAACCGCCGCGGCTGTCGTTGTCGGCGTGAGAACCGGAAGAATACGCGCCTTTTGCTATATCGTTCCAGAGCATAGTCAACGTGTCGAACCAGCCGCCCCTGAACCATTTTGTGTTGATATAGGCTGGTTCGTTTTCGACATAAATATAAAATTCGCCTTTGTGCCAAATTTCGTTTTCGGGGGCGGTTTGCCCGAGAATAAAGCCGTCTTTTTCGGATTTGACGTAACTTGGGGCTTTGTTTGTCGTCTGCATGAAATTAAAAGAGCAGAAATAATATACGGCTTCGACGGTTTCATTTGAATGATTCGAAAAATGATATTCGACGGTTCCGGCGGGGAGGGAAGAATGATCCGAATCGCCGGGGATAAACGGGCTCCATGCGGATATAGAAACGTCTAACGGGACATTCGGATCCGATAAGTTTATATAAGCAAAAGGGAATCTTGACCGGAAAGTATTGGATTGAAAGCGGGGGAGCCCGTAATTTTTGGCGCCAAGCCCGTTTCCTGAGTCGCCGGGGTTGAATATTTCGTGTTTGGGGATCTGGCCTTCCAAAACCCTGGCGATTTGAGTTTTGTTTGATTGATTTGATTGATTTGGCTTGATTGAAATTGCCGCGAATAGATTGGGGTTAAAGAATATATTCGGCGAATTTCTGATTGAAAAGCCGTTGAGCATGCCCGTGCCGGATACGCAGTAGTTCCCCGCGCCGATCCCTCCGATGGGGAACCCGATATAATCCGTGTTTTCGTTTTCGTATATGCCGTTATAATCTCTTTTCATAATAGATTTCTCCTTTTGTTTTATTATGTTTAATTTATTTTACAGTAAACGGTATGGACGTTACGAAATCTTCGTCTAAGTAATAGCCGTCCCTGCGGTAAAGGCGCATTTCATAATCGCCGCGTTCATCCGGGGCTGTAAGTTTGATTTGATTTGCCCCCTGTTTAACGTGTTGCCATTGGCCGTATTCGTCATGCGGCGCGCCTTTTACGTAAATCGAAACATAGGCTTGTTGAGCGGCCATTTTGGCGGTTATGCCGGCGATCGTCACGAGAATGGGTTCATTCGGGGAATAGCCGGTTTTTGATAATTGCATCTTCACCGCTTCCGATTCTGAGATTACCGTAAACGGATATGCGGCGATTACCGTTTTTTCGTTATATTCCTGTTCATGAAACAGGCGGAATTCATATTGCCCGCTTTCAATGGGGGCGGTAAGTTCATATTGGTTTGTACCTTTTTTGACATAAACCCAGTCATCGTATTCTCCATAGGGCGCGCCCGCTTTGGAAATGCCGATCCACGCGCTGTCGTCGACCATTTTGGCGGTTATGCCGGAAACGGTCACATTGATCTTTTCGCCCTCGGCAAATTGCGTTTTGTCTGCGGCGATTGCGACGTCGTATGTTGCGGGGGAATTGGCTGGGGTAACGCCGCCGCCGATAAATACAAACGGGTTGCCGTCCTTGACCGTGCTGTGATGATATTCGTTTGCGATGATATCAAACATTACGGCATAATACGCGTTTTTTTCAAATATATAGGGCGTATCGCCGCTATAAAACGCTATGACTACGGCGCCGTAATACGTAGCTGATGCAGAACGCGCGTCATCCGTCGAAATGATTTTTGACGTTACGCCGCCCACTTCACGCAGGCTGCCGTTCGCGTCGGCTTTGTAGAGCCTGCTTGCCTGCGGTTCGTTTATGTCGTCGAGGTCAAAATAATTGCCCGAATAGATATATGTGACTTTTAATTCGCCTGCCGGTCCGTTCCAAACGGCGCGCACCGGGTTGCCTAACGATCCCGGACTGCCGGTATGCCAGCTTAATTCATAATTTTCGCCCGACGCGGCGGCGGCTTTAAAACCGGGGGGCGGCGACTGTGTCACGAAAGGCGGCAAATTATTCAAATTGTCCGGGTCAGATAATATGGAATAATCTATATCAGAAGTTCCCGCCCCCTGTTGAAGGGGTATATATGGCTCCCATTCCGTTCCGACAACCAGCACAATGCCATATCCGTAATTTTCAATAAAGCCGTTCTTTGAAGTGCGCACCGCGTTTAAACCCGGCGCGGCGTTCAATTTAAAGTTGCCGTTGCCGTCCGCTGTTGTTGCAATAGACGTGCCAAGCAGCCTGACGGTCGCGCCCGGCTCTGTTCTACCCCTGAAAGCGCC
>Ga0209628_10000859_pt1 | contig 19071 bp, 18 predicted proteins | sample TergutCu122P4_FD_187285 | JGI IMG/M metagenome (GOLD analysis project Ga0209628, IMG submission 187285) | Cubitermes ugandensis P4 segment gut microbial communities from Kakamega Forest, Kenya - Cu122 P4 (SPAdes) (version 2) | ecosystem: Host-associated > Arthropoda: Insects > Digestive system...
CTTGACCAAGCCACTAAAAATGTGTTGGAAAAAGGAAAAAGAAATGTGGAAATTCTAAAACAACCACAATACTCGCCACTTACGGTGGAAGAACAAATTGCTATTCTCTATTGTGGAGTGAAAGGGCTGCTGCTCAAAGTTCCCGTAAACCGTATCAAAGATTTTGAAACCGACTATCTGCAAACTTTACACGAAACCCACAGCGAACTCTTAGATTCTTTGAAAAAAGGATTAATTGATGATGGAATTATGAAAAAATTAGAGGAGGTTTGTAGGGAGGTTTCAACAAAGTACGAAAAATAAATACGCTTATTAATAAAACTTATACAAAAAATTTATGAAAAAAATCTCTTTTTTATTGACATTTTCAACACTTTTGTTGGCCTTTTTTACAAACTGTAACAAAGATGTAGCTGTTACGGATGTTTTATTAAATGAAAATTATGTTACCCTCAATATTGGAGAAACAAAAAAACTTACTGCAACTGTTTTACCTGAAAATGCAACAAATAAAACGGTAACCTGGATAAGCAGTAATCCGGCCGTTGCTACCGTTACTCAAGAAGGATTTATTGAGGCTTTGGGTTATGGCATTACTACAATTGTTGTTACCACTGTTGAAGGAAATTATTGGGCAAATTGTAATGTAAATGTGGCTGCTCCGTATGTACCAACAAAGGAAGATTTAATAACACAAGAAAATGGGTGGCTACTAACTGCTGCTACTTCATTTCCGGCCTTTGTAAATTGGATGGGTATATCAAGTGAAAATTTGTTTGTCTCTTTTTTCTATGAATGTGAATTAGATGATATATTATATTTTAAAAAGAATTATTCACAAATTATTAACTCTGGGAAAATGCTCTGTGAGCCGGCGCAAGCAAAGGAAATCTCTTTAGGAAATTGGCGGATTATTAAAGACGAGGAAGTTTTAGAATTTCAACTTCCCTACTTCTTTACCGAAGATGATTATTTTGTACGTTTGGAAGCAAAAATTATGGTATTAAATGACAATACATTAATATTAAGATTACCTTTAATGTTTGATGATGGTTTAAAAATAGGAAAGCGAGTGTTTACGTCTCAGACAAAAACGAATACATGTTATGAGTTTACACTAACATACACAAAAAATCATTCGATAGGAAAGTAGGGAGATTTTAAAAAAAAATCATTAAACAAAGAAAATGATTTTTGGCAGGGGAAGAGAGATTCGAACTCCCATCAACGGTTTTGGAGACCGCTATTCTACCCTTAAACTATTCCCCTAAGGTAAGGCTGTAAGGGTCGAAAATTTTCGACCCTTACGACCGTACAGATATTAGTCTAATATTTTGGTTACCTGTCCTGCGCCAACAGTACGGCCACCTTCGCGGATAGCGAAACGAAGATTCATGTTGATAGCGATTTCAGACAACAATTTAACCGTAATAGTCAAGTTATCTCCGGGCATTACCATTTCAACGCCTGCCGGAAGGATTACTTCTCCGGTTACGTCAGTAGTACGGAAATAGAATTGCGGACGATATTTGGTGTGGAACGGGGTATGACGTCCACCTTCCTCTTTTTTCAAGATATACACCTCAGCTTCAAATTCTTTGTGCGGTTTAATAGAACCCGGTTTCGCGATAACCATACCACGACGGATTTCATCTTTATCAATACCACGAAGTAAAAGACCTACGTTGTCGCCGGCTTCCCCTCTGTCCAAAATTTTGCGGAACATTTCAACACCGGTTACAACTGATTTCAGTTTTTCAGCACCCATACCAATAATGTCAACAGGGTCTCCAGAGTTGATAACGCCGGTTTCAATTCTTCCGGTAGCCACAGTTCCACGACCGGTAATTGAGAACACGTCTTCCACAGGCATTAAAAATTCTTTATCCACTGCACGAGCCGGAAGCGGAATATAAGTATCCACAGCATCCATAAGTTCCATAATTTTTTCTACCCATTGTGGTTCTTTGTTCAATCCGCCTAATGCAGAGCCTTGAATAACAGGGGTATTGTCGCCGTCAAATCCGTAGAATGATAATAGTTCACGAATTTCCATTTCAACAAGTTCTAACAATTCGGGGTCATCCACCAAGTCCACTTTGTTCATAAACACTACCAATTTAGGAACGCCTACCTGACGAGCCAAAAGGATGTGTTCGCGGGTTTGTGGCATAGGACCATCGGTAGCTGCTACTACAATGATAGCGCCGTCCATTTGGGCAGCACCTGTTACCATGTTTTTAATGTAGTCGGCGTGGCCGGGGCAGTCCACGTGCGCGTAGTGACGAATTGCGGTTTGGTACTCAACGTGAGAAGTATTAATGGTGATACCACGTTCTTTTTCTTCCGGTGCGTTGTCAATAGATGCGAAATCACGAACTTCTGAGAGTCCTTTTTCAGCCAAAACGGTAGTAATTGCAGCCGTTAAGGTAGTTTTGCCATGGTCAATGTGACCAATTGTACCCACATTTACGTGGGGTTTGGTGCGTTCAAATTTTTCTTTTGCCATTGTTTTATCAATTAAAAGGTTATTAAATTATTATTATCTATTTAACAAAATAGAGGTTGTTTTTCCTTTTTTGAGCCATTGACGAGAGTTGAACTCGTGACCCCTTCCTTACCAAGGAAGTGCTCTACCACTGAGCTACAACGGCCTAACGCCCCAAAGGTTTTTTTGGGGTGCAAAAATATATTTTTTTCTGATATAGATGTAGTATTTTTTTTTGAATGATAAATTCATGTATTTTTGTCCGCTCATATTTAAAATAACTCATTTATGAAACAATACTTAGACCTCCTTCAACATATTATGGATACCGGAACTTTTAAGGAAGACCGCACCGGAACCGGTACGAAAAGTGTGTTTGGATACCAAATGCGCTTCGATTTGCAAGAGGGGTTCCCTGTTTTAACAACAAAAAAACTGCACCTGCGCTCCATTATTTATGAATTACTCTGGTTTTTAAAAGGAGATACAAATATTAAATATCTACATGATAATAATGTAACTATTTGGGACGAGTGGGCAGATGAAAACGGAGACTTAGGCCCTGTGTACGGTAAACAGTGGCGCAGCTGGCAAACCACCGACGGCAAAAACATTGACCAAATTTCGGAACTGATTAACCTGATTCAAAAAAATCCTGACTCGCGGCGGTTAATCGTAAGTGCATGGAATGTGAACGATGTGGATAAAATGAAACTCCCCCCTTGCCACGTACTGTTTCAATTTTATGTGAGTAACGGAGAAATCTCTTGCCAATTGTACCAACGCAGTGCCGATGTTTTTCTCGGCGTTCCGTTCAATATTGCTTCTTATGCGCTGTTACTCATGATGGTAGCGCATGTTTGTAAACTCAAACCGCGTTATTTTATTCACACTTTCGGCGATGCGCATCTCTATGTTAATCATCTTGAACAGGCAAAACTACAACTTACCAGAACTCCTAAAACATTACCAATCATGAAAATAAATCGAGAAGTTAATTCAATTTTTGATTTTCAATTTGAAGATTTTACGTTGGAAAACTACCACCCCGACCCGCACATAAAAGCGGAGGTGGCGGTTTGAATTTTGTAAAATGATAAAATGTTGATTTACAAAGAATTTATGATTTGCTTCGTCCAGTCTGCCAAAAACACGGGAATATTCAGTAAGTTTCCATCTTTTTTAAAATTGTTAAACGAGTAACGGATACGTAATTCCGGAGAAAACCTTTCATTATAAACATGTAAACTTTTACTTGAAACACTGTGCGCAGATTTTACTTCTATAGGAATAATGCTTGTATTATGTTGAATAAGGAAATCAACTTCAGCCTTCCCCTCTGAATTCCAATATCGTGGAATAACTTCAAATTGCGGAATAAGAGATTGCAATACGGCGTTTTCTGTCATAGCGCCCTTAAATTCAATAAATAAAGAACTTGCATTCAAAAAAATTTCAGGAGGAAGTTTTGATAATCTGCGCAAAAGTCCAATATCAGATAGATAAATTTTGAAAGCCGATAAATCATCGTAAGCAACAAGTGGCAGATGAGGTTTTGTGTTGGAAAAAATACGATGAACCAAACCTGCATGTTCTAGCCAAAGCAGTGCATCTTCATATTCTCTTGCACGGGCTCCGGGTTTAACTAATTTATAAACAAATTTGCGATTCTCACGCGACAGTTGAGACGGTATCGAGTTCCAAATCGCCGCAATTTTAGGAATATCTTTTGTTTCAGCGTGTTTTGAAAAGTCTAAAGCGTATGCATTGAGCACAATTTGTAGATTTTCTTCCACTTTTTCCATTCCCATATTATCAAAAAAAATGGAAACCGTTTTGGGCATTCCGCCGGTAATTTGATAACGATGAAAAGATTCGGTTAAACGATTGAAAATAACAAGCGGAATTTCTACAATTGAAGTTGTATTTTCCGCAAAGTCAAAAAGTTCAGACGACTCTGCTGCGAGAAATTCCTTAAAGGAAAGTGGATAAATCGACATAAACTCAACTTTTCCAACGGGAAAACTATCCCCTTTTGAAAACGAAAACCCAAGTAGTGAACCGGCAGCAATAATGGCATAATCAGGCGCATCCTCATAAAAATATTTTAAACTGTTCAAGGCTTTATTACATTCCTGAATTTCATCAAAAACAATTAACGTATCTTGAGGCACAATAGGAGATTTGGTAAAAATTGCTAAATTTCCAAGCAAACGTTCTACCTCTTTCGTCCCCTCAAAAACTTGCTGTAATTCTTCGTTTTTATCAAAATTAAAATAAGCAACATATTTAAAACTTTTCTCACCAAAAGTTTTCATTATCCAAGTTTTGCCTGTTTGCCTTGCACCTTGTAGAATGAGCGGTTTGCGATCGGTTTTAGTTTTCCAATCTATCAGGTTTTTCAAAATTTTTCTTTCAATATTCATAACAAAATCACGTATTGTGTTCTATTTATGTGAATAAAATCACATTTCAATAACGAAAATTGTGTAAAATTATTATTATTTTTTTTACTTTTTTATCTTTGCTTTGAAACAAAAAAACTATTTTTGCATCGTTAAAAAAAGTATTGCTTAAGTTGAAATCAATGAAAAAACTCCTCATTACCGGCGGTGCCGGATTTATTGGCTCACACGTAGTTCGGTTGTTTGTAAATAAATATCCACATTATGATATTTTTAATTTGGATAAACTCACCTACGCAGGAAATTTGGATAATTTGCAAGATGTTGAAAATAAGGCGAATTATCATTTCATAAAAGCCGATATTGTAGATGGTGAAAAAATGTTGGCACTGTTCAAACAACATCAATTCGACGGTGTGATTCATTTGGCTGCCGAATCGCACGTGGACAGGTCTATCGAAAATCCTATGGAGTTTATTTACACCAATGTGGTGGGAACGGTAAATCTGTTAAACGCCGCGCGGGCTATATGGAATGAACTTGAGAACAAGCGTTTCTATCATATTTCTACGGATGAAGTTTATGGTTCGTTGGGAGAAACCGGTGCCTTTACCGAAACTACTCCCTACGACCCCCACAGCCCATACTCTGCCGCAAAAGCCTCTTCCGACCATTTTGTGCGTGCTTACCACGATACCTACAAACTACCTACTGTCATCTCAAACTGTTCTAATAATTACGGGCCGAATCAGTTTCCTGAGAAATTGATTCCGCTTTTCATTCAAAATATTAAAAACAAAAAAGCACTTCCTGTTTATGGTAAAGGAATTAACGTGCGCGACTGGCTCTATGTAGAAGACCACGCCGCTGCCATTGACCTTATTTTTCATCAGGGAAAAACCGGTGAAACTTACAACATAGGCGGAAATAATGAATGGAAAAATATTGATTTGATTAAGAAATTAATCGAAATCATGGATAAAAAGTTAGGTCGTGCGGAGGGAGAATCATTAGAACTAATAACCTACGTTACAGACCGTGCCGGACACGATTTGAGATACGCCATTGACGCTTCCAAACTTAAAACAGAACTCGGTTGGGAACCCAAAATAAAATTCACCGAAGGTTTTGAAAAAACGGTGGACTGGTATTTGGAAAATGATAGGTGGTTGCAGCGGATTGTGAGTGGGGAATACAGATTATTTCGGAATAACCTCTAATCCTTCTTAATCCTCATACTGTAGAAAGAGCGGTACACAAAAACAAGGCCAACCGCAAGAAAGAGTACGCCTATAATGGGGGTGTAGTCGAAGGTTTGTGCGGCTTTTGCGGTGAGTTTTATGTGAATAGCAATCTCTACTGCCAATAAACCAAAGAGGGTAGAAAATTTAATGATGGGGTTCATGGCCACAGAGGTGGTGTCTTTGTAAGGGTCTCCCACCGTATCGCCCACCACGGCGGCGGCGTGCAGTTCGGTATTTTTCTCTCTCAGGTCAACCTCAACTACTTTTTTGGCATTGTCCCACGCACCTCCGGCATTTGCCATATACATCGCCTGAAACAAACCAAACACCGCAATAGAGATGAGATAGGAAACAAAGAAGTTGGGGTCGAAAAAAGCAAACGCCAGCGTGAGGGAGAAGATCACTATAAAGATGTTCCACATTCCCTGCTGGGCATATTGGGTGCAAATTTTCACAACGGTTTTCGAGTCGTTAATGTCGGCTTCATGTTCATCTAAATTCAGGTTTCTTTTAATAAACTCTACCGCTCGGTATGCGCCGGTGGTAACGGCTTGCATGGAGGCGCCGCTAAACCAGTAGATAACCGCGCCGCCGGTGATGAATCCCAAAATTACGGGGGCATCGGTGAGGCTGAGTTGTAGCAGTCCGAGATTCTTCAACAGAAGGATGATGGCAAAAATCATGGTGGTTGCGCCCACTACCGCCGTTCCGATAAGCACGGGTTTTGCTGTAGCCTTGAAGGTGTTTCCGGCGCCGTCGTTGGCCTCCAAAAAATATTTTCCTTTTTCAAAGTCGGGGGTAAAACCAAAGTTGCTTTTAATCTCCTGCGTAATGTTATCAATTTTTTCGATACGGGAGAGTTCAAACACCGACTGGGCGTTGTCGGTAACCGGCCCGTAACTGTCCACGGCGATAGTAACGGGACCCATTCCCAGAAATCCGAATGCCACTAAACCAAAGGCAAAGATGGAGGAGTACTCACCAAAGAGTTCTAACCCTTCGGCAGAGACCATAAAGGCACACACCATTAAACCAACCATCACCATTCCTTTCCAGAAGGCGCTGAAATTACCTGCCACCATGCCGGAGAGGATATTGAGCGAGGCACCCCCTTCGCGTGAAGCAGTAACCACCTCTTTTACGTGTTTGGAATGCGAACTGGTAAATAGTTTTGTAAATTCGGGGATAATGGCAGCCGCTAAGGTGCCCAAACTGATAATAGTGGAGAGTTTCCACCACAGGTTGGGATTATAGGTGTCCACTTCACTGTTATTATTTAATAATAGGTAACTTATGATATAGGTAACGATAATGGAAACGATGGAAGTGAGCCATACTAAGGAAGTTAGCGGGGTTTCGAAATTAAACCGCTCTGCTTTTTTATATTTTGCGGAAGAGATGGCGTGGTTCATTTTAAAAGCAAAGACTGAGGTGAATACCATCAGGATGCGCATGACAAAAATCCAAACGATGAGGAGGGCTTGTATTTGCGGTTGGAAAGGCATGCACAGCACCAAGAAAGAGATGAGCGCCACGCCGGTTACGCCGTAAGTTTCAAAACCGTCGGCGGTAGGGCCAACGCTGTCGCCGGCGTTATCCCCGGTGCAATCGGCAATTACACCCGGGTTTCTGGGGTCATCTTCTCCAATTTTGAAAATCACTTTCATAAGGTCGGAGCCGATATCTGCAATTTTAGTAAAGATACCACCGGCAATACGCAGTGCGCTTGCCCCGAGCGATTCCCCGATGGCAAACCCGATTAAACAGGCACCGGCACTCGCCGAGTCCACAAAAAGCAAAATCACCAGCATCAATATCAATTCGATGGTAATGAGTAACAGTCCCACGCTCATTCCCGATTGCAAGGGGATGGAAACCACATTCCATGGTTTTCCTTTCAAGGAAGCAAAAGAGGTACGGCTGTTGGCAAAAGTGTTAATCCTAATTCCAAACCAGGCCACTGCGTATGAGCCGGAGATACCGAGCACTGTCCACAACAGTATGGTAAGCACACCGCTTGCCCCCTTGCCGCTTAAAAAACCAAAGTAAAAAACAATGGCAGAGCCTATTATCGCAAACAGGATTAACAGAAATTTTCCTTGTTGCAACAGATAAGTTTTGCAAGTTTCATATATGGTGGTTGAGATGTTTGCCATGGAATAGTGCACCGGATATTTTTTTATGTTCACGGCTTGGTATAAACCGAAGAGTAATCCGAGGAACACAATGATTGAACCCCAAATCAAAAGCGACCAACCCGTAATAGTGCCGTCGAAAAAAGTAATACTCTTTAAACTGGGGAGTTCCAAGTCTGCTTCTCCTGCAAATGCAAAGAAGGGGGTGCATAGAACGCTGAAAAGAAATAGCGTTTTTTTCATAATTATTATTTTTGGTTTATTTTAAAATCAATCAAAAGAGTGCAAAAATATAATAATATGTTTATGATAATTTTTTTTCTCAAATCGGGGTTAAAAATAAAAACAATTTCTTTCCGTTTTACTTATAAAAATTCTTACGATGAAATTCAAAACCTTAATTTTTCTGGTAACTTTTTTGTTAACATCATGCTTTACTTTTGCCACCCATTTGTTAATCCCGATGGATTTGGAGCAAAAAAATCATTTAAAAGCCTACGGGGTGGCCTATTTCACCATTGCTAAAAATATGGATGTGAGTTGGTTGCTTAATTATCGCGGTGGTAGTTTTATGTGTATTTATAATGCCGCCGTTGAGGATGAGTGCGTTATTCGCGGAGTTTCCTATCAAGTGATTGCTGATGTGCAAGCCGCCGCCATTTTGAACGAGATTGCCGCTACTGAAAGCAATATGGATGAGGTGAAACTAACCAAAATACCCAAAATTGCAGTCTATTCTCCTAAAAATAAACTGCCGTGGGACGATGCGGTTACGTTAGCCCTCACCTATGCCGAAATTCCTTACGATATTATTTATGATGAAGAAGTGATGGCAGACGTGCTTCCCAAATACGACTGGTTGCACATGCATCATGAGGATTTTACCGGTCAATACGGAAAGTTTTGGGGCTCGTATCGAAATGCCGCCTGGTATATTGAAGATGTTAGAACGCAGGAGGCTACTGCAGCAAGGTTGGGTTTTAACAAAGTATCGCAACTGAAATTGGCAGTGGCTAAAAAAATTCGCGATTTTGTGATGGGCGGAGGGTATCTGTTTTCCATGTGCTCGGCACCGGATAGTTTCGATGTGGCCCTTGCCGCTGATGGCGTGGACATTTGTGATGTGCCTTTCGACGGAGACCCCATGGACCCGCATGCACAACAAAAACTAAACTACGATAACTGCTTTGCTTTCACCGATTTTGTTCTTGTTACCAACCCTTATACCTACGAAATTTCCGACGTTGATGTTAACCCCAATATTCACATACAAAACAAGAAGAACGACTATTTTACGCTGTTTGAGTTTTCGGCAAAGTGGGACCCCGTGCCTACCATGCTCACCCAAAATCATCAAAATGTGATTTCAGGATTTATGGGGCAAACCACCGCTTTTAACAACAGAAGAATCAAACCACACATCGTTGTTCTTGGTGAAAGTAAACTCTTTGAAGAAGCAAGATATATTCACGGAACTTACGGAAACGGAACATTTACCTACTTTGGTGGCCACGACCCCGAAGATTACCAACACTTTGTTGGCGACCCACCCACCGATTTGAATCTATTCCCCAACTCTGCAGGATACCGACTAATTTTAAACAATGTATTATTTCCGGCAGCGAAAAAGCAGAAACAGAAAACCTAAAATAGTGGTTAGTGATTAGTGGTTAGTGGTTATCTTATGGTCTTATGGTTTTATGGTCTTAAAAATTGGCGGGGTAGTTTATATTGATAAATGAAAAACAAAATAATAGTTTTTACAGATGATTCTGCTTTGGGAAAGGCTGCGTTTGAGCATGGTAAAAAATTAGCACAGATTTTTGACACTGAAATTCAAATAGTTAACATACATCATCAAACAGATTTGAACAATATTATCAATGACGATAATAATTTATGTATTGTGATGCCGGTAACGCAGGCACAAAAAAAAACAATTTTTAACCTCAGTAGAGCAAAAAAATGGATTCGAAAATCGCGGGTGCCGGTGTTTACAATTGGAAATTACGAGCCAAAAGAAAATGATTATCAACAAATTATTCTACCTTTAGATATCAATTGTCAAGAAAAGGAGTTGGCGTTGTGGGCAAGTTATTTTCCGGCCTATTTTCAAAAAAATTGTCCTGAAGTTTCCAAAGAGAACGTTTTGATACATATCATTTTTAATCAATACAAAGATGAACTTTTATGTAAAAAAGTACAAAACAATATAGATTTTGTAAAAAAGCTGTTTGATAACTTAGCGGTTTCATACACTTTACATTCGTTTACAAAAGTGGACAACATCAATACTTTTGGTTTACAATTTGCCAAAAGAATGGAAAACAGCGTGTTGCTTCATTTAATGCCTGAGCATAATTCATTGATTGACTTAATCTTTGGACCTGTTTCAAACAAAATTTTGGGGAACAGAGAACAAATTCCGGTACTTTGCTTGAATGCGCGAGAGGATATCTTTGTGTTGTGCAGATAATTATATGTCTAACCACTAATACCGGTCTATCGCATTCAAATCTTTGAATGCGATTTTCAGTCGTTCCACCATTGATTTTTCACCTTCACGAAGGAAAACGCGCGGGTCGTAGTATTTTTTATTGGGTTTATCTTCCCCTTCCGGATTTCCGATTTGCCCCTGCAAATACGCTTTCTTTTCTTGATAATAATTCTTAATTCCTTCCCAAAAAGCCCATTGCGTATCTGTGTCAATGTTCATTTTCACTACGCCATATTGCAGCGACTCGGCAATTTTTTCAGGTTCTGAGCCGCTGCCGCCGTGAAATACAAAATTCACAGGATTGGGTTTTGTTTTAAATTTCTCTTCGATAAATTTTTGAGAATTATGCAAAATAACCGGCTCTAATTTCACATTTCCGGGTTTGTAAACGCCGTGCACGTTTCCAAAGGAAGCCGCAATAGTAAAATTCGGACTAATTTTCATCAGTTCTTCGTAGGCAAATGCCACGTCTTCGGGCTGGGTGTATAGTTTTGAACTGTCCACGCCGGTATTGTCCACGCCATCCTCTTCGCCGCCGGTAATTCCCAGTTCTATTTCCAGTGTCATGCCAATTTTAGCCATGCGGGATAGATATTTTTTGCAGATTTCAATATTTTCTTGCAACGGTTCTTCCGACAAATCAAGCATGTGCGAACTGTAGAGCGGTTTTCCGTGTTCGGCATAGAACTTTTCGCCGGCATCTAACAAACCGTCAATCCAGGGGAGTAGTTTTTTGGCGGCATGGTCGGTATGTAAAATTACAGGAATACCGTATAATTCAGCCACTTGGTGCACATGTTTTGCGCCGGAAATGGCACCTTCAATGGCCACTTTTTCGTTTTCGTTTTTCAACGATTTTCCGGCATAAAAAACTGCGCCCCCGTTTGAAAATTGAATAATAACAGGAGAATTTGCCGTTTTGGCAGCCTCCATTACAGCGTTGATAGAATCTGTACCCACCACATTTACGGCAGGTAGCGCAAATTTGTTCGCTTTTGCGGCATCAAAAATGGCTGTCAAATCTTTGCCGGTAGCCACACCCGGTTGAACATTAATTTTAGACATAATACTGCATTTTTTTAACGCAGCAAATATACAATTTTTATTATGCCTCAACTACATTTCTGGTAGAAGCAATATTTACAATCAATGTGTTTGGGTTTTCTACAAAAGTAAGATTGGGAACAGATATGTCGCTAACTTTAATCATATCATTGATTTCCAAGTTAGAAATGTCCACATTAATTACTTCGGGAATATCTTTTAATAATCCTTTCACATTAATTTTACGCATTTTTTTAATGAGTTTACCACCACGAAGCACTCCGGGAGAAGTTCCTGAAATGATAACCGGAATACCTATCGTAATTGGTTTTCCTTCAATTATTTCTAAAAAGTCAACGTGCAATAATTTGTCGGTAATGGGATGCCATTGAGTGGCTTGCACAACGGCTTCAAATTTTTTGTCGCCAACTTCCAACGCTACATATTTCACTTCCGGAGTGAATAGGAGATGATTGAATTGTGTTTCTTCTACTACAAATTGCAGTTGTTCGCTGCCGCCGTAAATTACGCAAGGAATTAATCCTTGGGCGCGTTGTGCTTTCGCATCTTTTTTCCCTACGTTCTCTCTTAAAGAACCGCTAATAGATACAGATTTCATGTTTTTAAGTTTTGATAATTATGAATTTAATATGCTTTTTCAAAAAAGCGCGCAAAAATATGTTTTTTTTGCTATAAAAATATTTTGAATTTGAATTTAGAAAAAAAAAAACCTTCCAATCTGCAAACAAGTTTACCTACAGAATTGAAAGGGTTTATTTTCGTAACAGTTGGATTATACCTTTATTCCCGCTGGGCGGGTGGTAATTGTAGAGAGGTTTCCGTGCAAGGGGTAACATCTAAATAGAGTTCTCTGCCCGTATCTATGCTAAAGCCGGGTTTCAGTTCTATAAAATCGGTAGCGCGTAGAGTGATATTGCTGTTTGCCGGTATAGTGGTGGCATTGCTCAGGGATATAGATTTTTTTACCGCATAATTATAGGTGTTGAAGTTAGCGATTTCGTTTACCACTTTCTTATCAGGATTCTCTTCACATTTTAAACTATATACCCGCACGTAATCTACGAGCATCTGCTCTGACCAGGAACCAGAAGTAGGAGGGAGATAATTCGGTTCCATTAAGATGGAAAAGATAAGACGAACAGGGTCAAGAACATTATGGTTTGTGAATGTTCTAACTGCTTTGCCATCAATATAAAAAATAATTCTGTTTTTATTCCATTCAATTGCATAAGTATGCCAATCAACGTAAGTTGAGTTTACAAACTCGTGTTTAATAAGATAGGCAGGTTCTTTGCAATTGGGTTCTTGGCTTGGATAACATGTATGAACATTTGTTGTGGCTATTTTATTACTTGGGTATCTGCCGCCAAAAGTTTCAACAATGTCTATTTCTGCTGAATTCGACCCTGCATTATGTTTTACATAAGTCCAAAATGAACAACACAGCCCTTTTCGATAGGGGATTGACATTTTTGCTTCTAAATATCCATATTGTGTATCGTAACAACTTGGAGATATAGTTTCAATTTTTCCGTTTGTATATTTATATTGCGTTCCATTATGAATATGTTTATTGTTATTCACTCGTAAAACCAAATTCCCATTTAAAATATACACGTTCTCTTTGAGAAGAATTGCTGATACAGTAAATTGCGGAATAGTATCTAATGTTTTCCATCTTGTTTTAGTGTCTAAACTATTAAAATGGTCTTCCCATACCAATTGCCAATGGGGGTCTATGGGATTATAGGTGGGTGTTTGCGCAAATGCTATATATGAAATGAATAAATAGCAAATTATTTGTAATGATACTGTATTTTTTTTCATTTGGATAATTTTTATTTTTTAGTACCATAAATTGATTTTCCGCAATTACCACCTAATGCCCCGTCGTCATAACCTAAATGAATTTGTACATTATCATTTCCATTAAACTGTCCATTCGCGTACTCAAAAGAATTTTTGTAAAATTTTGACAACGTACCTGTTTCATCAATATCCATTGTTATTGTAGTATTTTCTTTATACTCAATTTTCAATTTATTATAAGTAGCTCCGCGGCTGATTTTGCCTAAATAGTAAGTAGTATCATTTTTCCATCCACTGCCTTGACTCCAGACCCAATCTAAAACCATAAAATCCCAAATTCCTGTATATTGTCCTCTCTGAATTTTCTCGCAACCACCAAAAAAGCATAGCACTGCTACAGCTGCCATGAATAGATTTAATGTAATTTTTTTCATAATTTCAATTTTTTACCATTTTTTTGATATTTTAATGCCATCAACTACATCATTACCCATTTCTAAATGTACTTTATCCTTTCCTTCAAATTGCCCAACTTTGTATGCTCCGCGGTCTGCATACAACTCGCCCGACATTTTAACTTTCAAGAAAGGTGCATTATATTCTGTGTACTGAATTTCTACTTCATCTTTATACATTCCACCAGTAACTGTGCCTGTATAATAAATGGTATCAACTTTTAAATAGCTAGGTCTTATGGTAACAAACTCCCATGTTCCTTCATATTTATTCATAAGAATTTTTTGACAACCGCCAAAAAAGCATAGCACTGCTACAGCTGCCATGAATAGTGTTAACGTAATTTTTTTCATAATTTTTTAAATTTTGGTTTATAATTTTTATTTATCAGATAACTTGTTACTCGTAACGTGTAACTCGTAACAAATTTACCTGCAAAAGTATCATTATTTCGTTAAAATCATCCGTTTGGTGTCAATTATTTCATTCTCCACAACCAGCGTGTAGAGATACATGCCGGCGGGGAGTTCAGAGCCGTTTACCTTAATGGTGTTTACTCCGGCTTGGGTTAGAGGATACGATTTTAATTCAACCCCCTGTAAATTGTAGATATAAATCGCTGCTTGTGAAACAGTTTCGGGCAGATAGCAAGAGATTTCGGTATTGGCAGAGAAAGGATTGGGAGCATTTTGGTATAAAATAGCCACCCCTTGCGGCTCATCGGGATTATCCGGAATATACATGCCCCCTTTGGGATTATTGCAACATTCTTTCATCACTTCTTGCAATCGTATTACTTCTTTTTGCAACATTTTTAACTGAATAATATCCAACTGTTGCGCAGTTACAATATTTTGCAATATTCCAATTTGACTTTGCTGCTGCTCAATTACGGTTTGCTGTTCGTTGAACCCTTTAATCAAAAGTGCAATAAATGCATTGTAGTTTACAAACATCTCTCCGTTGCAGGTGTCCACCAAATCGGGCAAAATGGGTTTAATTTCCTGCGCCAGCACCCCATACTCTCTTTTTCTTAAATCCACAGAATCTGACCGGATAAGGACAGAATCTGATTTAAAAAAATAGGAATAGGTGGTAATCTGCTTTAATAAATTGGTAGTGTTTCCCAATGGAATAATTTGTGTTTTTAAGGTGCTGTCGGAAGATAAAATAGACTGTTTAAAGCGCACTTTGTTATATTTAGTTTTAGGGTGGTAAAAATTAATCCAGGGGTCGTCGTTTGTACAATATGCTCCAAAGTAAGCATTTCCATCGGTTTTATTGTAAGCATGAAACGCAAACTCTGCCCCACCGTATGCAATTTGCAGTTTACCATTGGTAGTGGTATTGGTTCCAATACCCACGTTGCCACTTGTAGCCACTTTAATTTGACTCATCGCGATTGTTGTTACCAACAACATCGCTAAAAATAAGAAGATTTTTTTCATAAATAAGATTTTTAATTTGTTTAATAAAATTTGTAAAACATTAGTAATTAATCACTAATCACTAATCACTAATAATTATTTTCTGTTTTTTAAGAACAGGCAAAACTTATGAACCTTTCTCCATTTGTCCCCCCATGGGTTAAATAAAACATAAAAAAAACGTGGGACTGTAACTCTATCTGTATTTGAGGTCTTCGACTAGCTTTGGAGCAGATAAGTAAGCCCACGCCGATTAAGGACATGGGCATTGGCACTTACTCTTGCTCCTTTTTGAAATAGTCGAAGTTTCAAATACAAGACTAAAGCTAACGCTTTTTTTGTAAGAAATAAAGAACTCGTTATGATTTATTAGAGGTTGCCCAATAATAAAACATAATTGGTTGCAAAGATAGAATAAAAATGTTTAGATGGAATGTTTAAATAAAGAACTTCCCTCAACGAATCACTTTTTCAACAACCCCCTTGTTACATTCCATCTGAAAATAAGCAATACTGTTCCTTTTTGAGAGGTAAAAGTGAGAACAAAACCTGTAAAAATAACAAGAGTGGCTACCCATTTAATCAGTTCAGAGAAAATTCTTTGAACATAACTTTTTTTAGATTTTCTTAATGTTCTCAATTTTTCGCTCATGCCAATTCCTTCGCCTAATTTTTTTATGTATGCTAAGGTGGTTCTATTTTCAGGAATAACATGAATAACCTTGATATCAGGAAAATAGTAAATTTTTTCAGTTTTTTTATCTCTTCTGTTAAAAATATCTTTTTCTTCTCCTCCCATCAAATTTTTCTTGTTTCTTCCCAGCAAAGTGTTAAAAGTTCCATGTTTTTCAAAATACTCTTTTTTAAATCCCATATTAGCGCCGATGGGAAATTCACGGTTGCTAAAAACCCTGACCCTATTGCCCAAATTAATAGCAGATACCCACGAGTAGCTCCATTTCGACAACCATGGCGGAGTAATGCCCGTTTCAAAAAGAGGAGATATTTCTCCTCCAAAGGCAACCATATCGGGATAAGTATAAAGATAATTTTCCAAATTTTTTAAATAATGAACATCAACAAAAGAATCATCATCCAAGAAAACTAATATTTCACCTTTTGCTTCTGCAATTCCCCTGTTTCTGGCAAACGACAAACCTTGTTCCTTTTCAATGAAATAACGAAAATTTATCGCAGGATAATTTTGTTGAAAGCGAAAAGATTCCCATTCCGTATTGTCTGTACTGTTATTATTGATGAGTATAATTTCGTATTTATCGAATGGAAAATTGTTTTTTTTAACATATTCCAATGTTTTGTAAATATACTTTGCTCTGTTGTAAGTGCAGATAATGATGCTAAACATATTCACTTTATTAAGTTACAAAAACAGTTATCAAAATTATTGGCGAAGATATTGTTTTTTATTATATTTTTGCATCTTAATATTAAAAGTACAACATGCAGTTTTCCATGAAATTATTATTAATCACTATACTTTGTAGCGTTAAATGTCTGCTTTTTGCCCAAAATAAACCGGATGATATTGTTGGATATTTTCTTAATGAAGACCCTTTTTCGGGTGCGCTTTCTCAAATATATATTTATCATGCAGGAAATGGCGTTTATGAAGGAATTGTAGTTTGGGTAAGAGAAGAAGAACGCAAAAAATATGAAGGATTGGTTTTTTTGAATGGGATGACATTTAATGCCAAAGAAAATGAGTGGCAGAATGCTATCTTGACTTACCCGGGGAAGAGCGGAAAATTCAAAGCATTTATGCGCCTTGAAAAAGACGGGCGGCTTCGCGTTAGAGGCTATTGGGGTATCTCCATGCTGGGCAAAACGGTGTATTGGTTTCGTGAACAGGAATCAAGAAACCCGAAAATTAGATGATGAGGTAGTGCTATCTTCAAAAAAGGATTTCGATTTACCACCAAAGAGCATACCGGAAACATAGTTCCGGTTTTTGCGGTAGGCGTCGGCGCTGAAAAATTTTCCGGCTTGTACGACAATACAGAAATTTTGGGGAAAATTTTGTGGAGCGTAAGGGAGTCGAACCCGTGATTTTGACCCATACCCAAATTTGCCCATAACTTTTTTTTATACATCTCTGGTTAATAATCATTTATATGTTTTATTAAGGTTGTTTATTGACGAAAATTACAAAATCTTATAGTTTTCGTCAATAAGTTGTATCTTTGCGAAATTTTTATGTAATATGATAACAAGAGAAGATTATTTGAAAAAATTGCGCCTACTCAAAGACCAAGATTTAATAAAGGTTATTACTGGCGTACGCCGTTGCGGAAAATCTACGCTTTTGAAAACGTTTCAAAATGAGTTGTTAGAATTAGGCGTTAATTCTGAAAATATTATTTTCTTCAATTTTGAGGAACGTGAAAATCTCAAATTTAGCGATTGGACTGAACTTTATGACGAAATTTTGTCAAGAGCAAATTTAAATCAAAAAAATTATGTTTTTCTTGATGAAGTACAGTTAGTGGTTGGTTTTGAGAAACTTGTTGATAGTCTATTTGTCAAAAATAATATCGACCTTTACATTACAGGTTCAAACGCTTATCTGCTGTCAAGTGAGTTGGCTACATTGCTAACAGGTCGTTATATTGCTATTAATCTACACCCATTTTCTTTTGCTGAATATACGCTTGCTTTCTCTGATGAAAAAAACAGTGACAGGCTTTTTAGGCAGTTTCTCAACAATTCAACTTTCCCGGAAGCTGTTAATCTATCAAAAACTGCTCCCGAACTCGTAAGTGATTATTTACAATCAATTTACCATACAGTTATAGAAAAAGACATTATTCAACGTCATAAATTGCGCAATTTTAATAATTTACAACGCATTATTGAGTTTTTGTTCGATTCTATTGGCTCTTTGGTTTCGCCTACCAATATTGCAGAGCAACTGAATAGAAATTCTGATAAAAAAATTTCACACAACACTGTTATTAAATTAATAAAGTATCTCACAGAAGCGTATATTTTGTACGCAGTTCCTCGATATGATATTAAAGGAAAAGAATTATTATCAACTATTGAAAAATATTATGTTGTTGATTTGGGCTTAAAAAACATCACCCAAGCCAACAAATATGATGCAGATTTAGGACATAAATTAGAAAATGTGGTTTATTTTGAACTATTGCGACGTGGAGGAAAGGTTTTTATAGGTAAAAACATAGACAAAGAAGTTGATTTTATAGTACAAAAAGCCAATAATGAAAGAGAATACTATCAGGTTGCTTATACGGTTAATGACGAAAAAACATTTAAGCGAGAAGTTTCGTCATTTAGAAATATTAAGGACAACTATCCGAAATATCTCTTGACGCTTGATTACGATAATATCACTTTTGAAGGCATACAAAAGAAAAATGTCGTTGATTGGTTATTGGCAGTATTATAAAAATCAATTTGTTGCGTTTCTGTTGCGATTTTAACACAAAAACCAACAAACTGCTCCTGCAATTTATTGGTTCTTAATATTTTTCGAGTGAATGTGGAGCGTACGGGAGTCGAAC
>Ga0209628_10000860_pt1 | contig 19067 bp, 16 predicted proteins | sample TergutCu122P4_FD_187285 | JGI IMG/M metagenome (GOLD analysis project Ga0209628, IMG submission 187285) | Cubitermes ugandensis P4 segment gut microbial communities from Kakamega Forest, Kenya - Cu122 P4 (SPAdes) (version 2) | ecosystem: Host-associated > Arthropoda: Insects > Digestive system...
AACGCGGAGAAAGCGAAAAAACAATCCTAAACTGGGTAAACGACATCAGCCGAAGCTCCATCACCAAAATATACAAACAATACAAACAAACAGGCAACCACAAACCCAAACCATACCCCGGAAGCAAAAGCAAACTAACCAAACAACAAGATGAGCAAATCAAAAACAAAATCCACGAACAACCCGACATAACCCTAAACGAACTCATAGACGAACTAAAACTAGATTTAACAGAAAGCGGACTTTCACGACATCTCAAAGAGATGGGTTTCTCTTTTAAAACCGTAACTTTTCCAAGTTACCCCCATGAGATTTTTATCAGATCTGAAAATACTTCAAGAATCTGCTCAGTCTTCTTTGGCAAAGCACACAAATACTCACGACCATTCGCCTCAACAATCATACGCATCTTCGACAACACAAACAAAACCTCCCGAACAGACACCACCCCAACCAAACCACGCTCCCTAAGCCGCATCAAAATCTTAAAATACAAACGCATAGCCAAAAACACCACCACAAAAAACCCCCGCACCGCATCATCACACCCCAAACATGTTCTATCAGCCTCCAAATCATTCTTCATAAAATCAAACGCCTGCTCAACCTCCTCACGCGCCTTATACTGCTCATACACCACCCGCGGTTCAACATCCAAATCCGACAACACCCCAAACACACCCGCCAACCGCTGCTCAAAATAATACTCCTCCATAGACAACTCCCCCTTATACACCTGCCCAAGCAAATACTCATCAGTTAATTTACCCAAAGAAGGATCCTTAAACAAATACAAAAAACCATACCTCTCCACACACACCTTACTACAAGCAACAACCCTTTTCTTACCATACTTAAACACACCCTCCAACTCAATTGTGGGCGGTAAAAACTGGGAATTCTTCATCAAAGGCACAATATAATGAATACCCTCCTTCTTTAACTCCAAAAGTAGTTCATATGAAGTAAACCCACGATCCATAATGAACCCAAGATCAGTACCCTTATAGTGGGCTTTAAAATAGTTGAGAATTTTTACTTCCTTTAGTGAACCATAAAACACGTCTATTGCTACGGGTAAGTGTGTAGTGGTAGAGAAGGCCAAGGCTACTCTTATTTGTTCAGTTTGTTCCCATCCAGGATTGTAACCGCGTTCTGCTAAAAGTAAGCGTTTGCTACTTGATAGTATGGAGGTTAAATCGTAGAAGAGCATGCCGCCTTCTGGTGATAGGGTGTGGAATAGGTCGTAGGTTTCTTCTGTCATGAACCCTATGTCTTTGAGTATGTTTGTTACGTTTTTGGGGGTGAGGTTTAGGTTGGTTTTGGTTGAAGGGTAGAGGTCGTTCCATACTGTTTGGGTGTGGCGTATGGGGCCTGGGTGGGTGGCTCGTATTATGGAGAGGGCTATTAGTTCGTTTTTGTGGGGTAGGTTTGTTTTGGTGTTTTGTATGTCTTGGGAGAGCTGCATGAGGAGTTGGGGGCTGCCGTATTCGTAGGTTTTGGTGGTTGTGGTTTTGGTTTTTTGTTTTTTGGGGTGGTATGTGCCGTCGGGGGTTATTTTGCCTATGAGTTGGGTGGTTTTTATGGATTGTTTGGTTTGTTTGTTGTAGTGGTTTTGTGCTTTGTAGATGTAGTAGTGGTTTTTTATGGTTCTTAGTTCTAGGCGTGTGTTTTGTTGTTGTTTTATTTGTTGGTATGTTGTTTGTATTGTTTGTGGAACGTTTTTCATGGGGGTAATTATGGGGGTAACTATATTTAAGATTTGTGTTTGATTGTTTAATTAAGGTTAAAATTGAACGTTAATCACCATTTATGGGGGTAAAAATGCAGAGTTACGGTTACACATTATTTTTAGTATGTCATAACAAGACTAAGTGTGGTCTATTCTTTTAAAGTTCAATGTGGGCTAACTGTTAAAAAGATAAAAGTTAAAACAAGTTAATTGTTTAATTAAAAAAAGTTGGACGCATGGGAAACCATGCTAGATTATTTAGCGTTTATCTCGATGCCATTATAGTGCTTGCTAATGGTATACGTGATGGACAAATATATGAGCATGTGCCGCATCCGATGCAGTCTTTGTTCCAAAGTTTTTCTACTTTGTCAAAGTCTGGTTTCATGATTGCGTTGTATATTAGAATTGGATGTAGTTTAACTGGGCAGGCACTTATGCATTTTGCGCAGTGGATACATGCAGTTTGTTTTTGTGTTTGTTTGCACATAGCCTGCGAGAATGCTATAACGCTTGAACTGCGTTTGGTTATTGGTGTTTCAGTTGTTGGAACTACATGTCCCATCATGACTCCACCGACGACAATTTTTTCGACATCGCACACTTCAATGTTGCTATATCTAAAGATGTCGCTTATTGGAGTACCGATTTTTGCTAGCAAGTTTTTAGGTTGTGCTATGTCACCGTTGACTGCGACTACTCTGCTAATGAGTGGTTCGCCTTCAAACACGGCATTTGCAATTGCATTAATTGTGGCAACGTTCTGAACGATGCAACCCATTTCATATGAGCGTTTTGTTGGTGGTGTTTCGTAACCAAAGAGGGCTTTCTGTAGAATGCTTGCGTCTCCTTGTTGATATTTGAATTTCCCTGCAACTATTGTGGTATCTGGTTCATTGCCAAAGACTTCTTGTAGTTTTTGTACTGCTTCTACTTTAGATGCTTTTGTTGCAATTGTTACTTTTGGATTTCCCAAAATCTTTTTAAGTACTCTTACACCGCGTAGCAGATTTACAGTTTTTTCGATGATCAAACGTTCGTCAGCTGTATCGTATGGTTCGCCTTCTGTTGCATTTACAACCAAGTTTTTGATTGGAAATTCTGAGGGAGGTGATAATTTGATATGAGTTGGAAAGCCTGCGCCTCCAAGACCGATAATGCCTGCCTCACGAATTATGTCAAGCAAATCAGATGGCTTGGTTTTTCCTAGTTCTGTTTCAGAGATTGGTACGATTTCTTTTGCTTTAGTTTGTTTACCATCGTTTTCGATAAATATTGCATCTGATAATGATTCTGTACAGTGATTGTATATAGTGCCTACTTTGAAAACTTTTCCTGATACTGGGCTGTGTACGGGTGAGCTTATGCGTTCTTTTGAGCTGGCAATTTTTTGACCCATTGTTACTAAGTCATCAACAGCAACTAGGGAAGAAAGTGGTTTTCCCGAGTGCTGATTTAGTACGACTATAGCAGTTTTAGGGTCGGGTAAGGTTTCAATGGGTGTTATTCGTGCTTGATCTTTGACTTCTTTTATATGTTCATATGGCATTTTGTTCATCTCCCAAATGGCTTATGGATTCCTATACGATCCAAGAGAGGCACAGTTAGGTTCATTATTACTAATGCAAGCAGTGCGCCTCCAAAGAAGTTCATGTATGTTTGAATTAGCACTGTTAGTACACCTAAACCGATACCAAAGATTATCTGTCCAGTTCGCGTATACGGCGTTGTAGCAGGATCAGTGGCCATGAAGAATGCTAAGAAAATTGAGCTTCCGACAAACAAGCTAAACAGCAACCGTGTCACTAGGTCTCCACCGTAGATAGCAGACATAGCAATAGCCGCTACAGCAACACTTCCTAAGTATGTAGCAGTAATTCTCCATTTAAAATAGTCGCGTAGCAAGAAAATCAATACAGCACCGACAACTATTACAGCAATACTAGATGCCCCACCAGGCCAACCATGGAATTTCGATAGAAGCATTAAAGAGTTGAAACTACCAGGGTCAGCTGCTCCAGGTAAACCATAACAACCTACAAGAGAATCGGCAAATGACCAAGACATACCCATGTACTCAGTCATCAGATTGCTTGTAAGTTTAGGCACACTTAAACCACCTACGTCAAGTGAAGCCCAGTGTTCTTTTACAAGGAATGTTGAAGATATGAATGGCAACAGTATTAAGAGTTTTGCAGTAGCAGCAGGATTAACAATTTTACGTCCTTTGAATACTACAGGTTGAAGTTTTTTGAAAACAACAATACCGATAAATGAAATCAAAGCTACATAGATAAAGCAGCCAGGAGCACATAACGTTGAAATTGGCATCATTTCGCCCATTGCCATCGTAGGAACACCTATCGAGTATGAAAGTGCGACAATTAAACCAAAGACAGCAGCAGACATCATATTTACTTCACTATCAACAGCAGCTTTTCCAATTACAAAGTCGCTTACTACAGCTACGCCAACAGCAATCAAAGCATTCACCAGAAGAATTGCACCGAGAGGCATTGCCATAAAGCCAGACAAGTCAACCATCATACCAAGATCAGGATGAGGCGTCATAGCTGGCCACCATAAAATCGCGGTGATTATTGTGATAACCAGTAGTGCAGCAAAAGTATAGGTCATTATTCGAGTTTTTGACATTGTGCCAGTAATTTGTGGGGGTGGCGAAACAACTAAATCTTTAGATTTTTCAATAGAGGATTGTTTAGTCATATAGTAACCTCTTACAATAAGTGACAAATTAACCTTCATTGAATATTAAACTCTTTCGGAAAAGTAAAAATTAAAAATTTTTGAAAAACGTCGTTTAAATCTTAACTGCTAAAAACAAACTTTTACAGTTTTAAAAATAATAAAAAATCAAAATAACATTAACACTACCATTTTTACCAACATTTTTTTAAAAAAAGGTGCCTGAAATGTCAAACGTGTCGTTTTCAGGTAAAACTGGTCTATAACAGTTAATCAAAGGTTGGACTCTTTTATAGGAAATTTTATATCGATAAAGTTTGATGTTAATACTTTGTGATTTAATTGGCTCAAAATAGACCACCCCTGTACATGGTAACTTGGCGGTGTACTAGGCGATGTGTAGGCAACTGTATCTATTGCAGTTATGTACCCAAGTTTGCCAAAGATGACGAAGTAAGTACTGAAACTGGTAAAAAAATTGTTGACGAAATGTACAATTTTGGTGCTAAATGGTTCGGTATAAGTGGAGGAGAACCATTAGTTCGTGAAGATATTTTTGAAGTTATTGAGTATGCCAAAAAAACGTATGGTATGGAAGTAAGTTTAATCACAAGTGGTTTTGCTTTTGACCAAAAACGTTTAGACCTTTTAACAAAATATGAAGTTCACACTGCTGTAAGTATTGACGGTGATAAGGCTACAAATGATGTTGTCAGAGGGGCTGGTAGTTATGATAAAGCGACGTATGCTATGAAGAAGCTTGGCGAAAGGGGTTTGCTTGACTGCATCGTTACTACCATGAATAAATACAACATAGATGTACTTGAGCACACTTGTCAGTTAGCAGCAGAATATGGCGGTAAAATGGTTGTTTACCATAATCTTGTTCCAGTTGGAAGAGCAAGCGATAATATGATAGACCTAGCGCCAACAGCAGAACAGTATGAAGTTGCACTTAACCAACTTTATGATTATGAATTAAAATATAATCATAATAAGAGAAACAATCAATTCCGTGTTAATGTTTACTCGCCATTTTATGCACGCATTGTAAAACAGCGAAATCCCGCAAGATTTTGGGATTGGTTTACTAATGAATTTTTAGGTAAATGCACAATTGGCGGTGACTACATAGGGGTAACTGAAAACGGGGACTATAGACCATGTGGTTTCCATGAAGGTTACCGTTTAGCCAACGTTAAAGATAAAGAGTTAAAAACTGCATGGGATGAACTCCAATCTAATCCGTTGCATCTTAAATTAAGAGATAAGAGTCAAATCAAAGGTAAATGTGGGATTTGTGAATACCGAGAAATTTGTGGTGGCTGTAGAACACGTGCTGAATTTTACACTGGCGACTTATTTGAAACAGACCCCGCATGTGCATACATACCCCAAGTGATGCGCGAAGACACCGAAATACTGAAAAGAAAACAATAACGCAATTTTTTTCTTTTCGGCTTTTACTTTATTTTATTTTGTTTTTTCAGAAAATGTTTTACATGTTTATTATAAATATGGCATAACGGTCGTTTGAGTAAATTAACTCTATAGCACTATTTCTGACAAATTTAGGGTCTAATTGTAGCTTATCATATACGATGAATTTGACGTTATTTTCTGCAATGGATGCAAAGTAGTCTCGACTGTCAATTGTAAAATGTTCTGCGGGTTGTGTGGTGAACATGTTTTTTATTTGAGTTAAGGGTATATTTTGTTGATAGCTGTCTTCAGAAAAGGCTAAAGTTTGATAAGAGAAAGCTGCGGGTGTACCTAGTTTCAATTGTTCAAATGTGTAGCTGAAGCGTATTGCGTCTATTTTTTTGTTGGCTAGAGCACCTATGTTTCCCCAGTCAGGTAAATCATTGTATTTTAGTGCGTAATAAACCTGATTCTGTGTATCATACACTGCTATGTAGTCGTCTGTTAAGATGTTTTTGGAGAAATCTGTTACAGCCCATTGTGTATTATGCATATCTGACGGGTTATCCCAAGGGTTTTCCCAATTCATGATACCCGGTAGATAGGCTATGTCAAAGTTGAAAGATAAATAAAAGAAAATTGTCAGATACAGGGTAACATTACTCACTGTCCGATTTACTGGTGTTATAGTCCAAGCGACCTGCGTTGTATAAGAAGTGTTTTGAATTTGCAGTGTTTGGGTTACTAAAATATCGTCATTAGCGTAAATAATTGTTATAGTTTGTGATGCCTTATCACCAGTCAATGTGTAGTGTCGGGTCATCTGACTTAAATCCACTTCTTTGTATGTGCCATCAATATTATATGAGAGAAAATCGCCTGCTGTCGAACAAAAAGATGCCGGTCGCCAAACGTCATTAACAAAAACATAGTTTTCACTTGAAATATTCCCTTTAGCCTCATAGGCACGAAGAAGCGTTATCGGGGTTTCTATTTCATAAGATAAGCCTAAAATTGATTCAGACAGCACCGTTCGTTCAACTGCAGGATCTGTTGCTACTACCACGTTTTTCTCGCTAAAAATGCCAAACCAAAAACCCGGTGCTGCAGTAGCAATAACCGTTGCAGAATCAGAATAATTATCTTTAAGCCATTTACCCGCTTGTAATGCCAAGGGATCAGCAGCTGAATAAAACACAACTCCATCGCTAATGCGTACACTTAACGCATCCCCACGCATCACAAGAGCAAAGCAGGAAAGAACAATTAAGCCTACAACAGTGATTTTAACATAAACACGTTTTATGCCTGTCTTATGTGTTTTGTAATAAGTTAAAGTTTTATCGGCAACAAAAATCACCAGAACAGCGGCAAATATCGTCATAAACGGCATTATGTAATAAACAAACCAGTGAAAAGGCAGGTATAAACCAAAAACATAAGAATACATCAAAATCAGAGGAACCACAAATCCAAGAAGCAAAGTGATAGCGCTTACATATTTCTTTTCAAGCAATAGTCTGCGAGTAGTTATAAACAAACCTGCAACACCCAAAAGTAGCACAAACCCAAAGTTTGTCCAAAATGCAGACAAAGAAGAAGAAGGAAGCTGATAAACCATAGCTTTCTGTGCAAAAAACACGTGTTCAATTAAACCGCCCAAATAAGGCAACATAGCCCAAGTGTAATAAAGGAAAAAAGCAAGCCCACCACCGACAACTACGAAAATCAACGCTTTAATGCCCTTACCTTTAGACTTAACTATCAAAAACAGTATAACAGGCGCCAAAATTAGGACTGATATGAACATGGTAAGTTGATGCGTTAATACCATTGTAAAAGCAGATATGAAAGCAACTATCATGTAACGCTTATGTTCAACTGCGAGAGGTAAATACAAAAACAAGAGTAACATAAATGCTATACCTAAAACGCTTGTGTATCCAGCCCACATGTTAAGTTCAAACATTGGAAAACACGCAAACAGCAGAGATACCGCAATTACACCTATTTTTTTGTTAAAGATCCGCGTACTGATGAGATACACACTGAATAATAGCAACCAATTAGATAATACAGCAGACACTTTAACAAGTAAAATTAACTGCTCAATACGTGCAGCACCGGTAAAAGTGATTAGAAAAGCTAACAGAATTTGGTAAAGAGGAGGCGTCCAGCCTAAATTAGCTAAAGATATCTTGCCAGTATCTAAAAATTCTTGGGCACGTAACAAGTGTACTGAATTATCATTGCCAAGAATAAGTCCATTTGCAGATATGGTACTATAAAAAACTGAAAAAACAACTATAGAGAAACCTATTAAAAAGGCAATCTCTAACAGTTTATTTTTTGAAAGTTCAAGCACCAATAGAAATCATTCCTTTGTTAGCTAAATTATTTTACTTCAAATATGGCAACCTCATCGTTAATAAACACAAGGTTAAATAAGGGGTCATTTGCAAATTTGAGTTTCATATCAGCCTTACATTCTTCTTCATAGTAACTAGGTACTGCAATATAGTTGATATTGTTGATTTTCAGTTCCGTTTGATAGTTGAAGGGTGTTAGAAGAGGTAAATTGTCGCAATTTTCAGGTTCTAAATTGAGAATGATTTGTTTGTTAAAAAAGTCGGTGACAGCTTCATCATCACTGTACATTTTTTTGTTATCAGTAATAGGATAAGTTGTTAATGATGTTTGTATCTTTACCTGTTTTTTACCGGCTAAATTATAGTCGAGACGAACTTCAGTAAAGTCTAATTCAGCGTATTCTCTAGAGTTAATCATAGGAAAGTTATGATCAAATATTATTTGGCCAAAAGCGTTTACATCTTTTGCTAAAAATCCAATAGTGTTAGATTTTTCGTAACCTACTTGCAGTGCGTTAACGTCTAATGCAGATTGTAACCATGATAGAGAAACATTTTCTGTTGTAACTTCAAGAGTTGTTGTTATGTTAACAAATTTAGAGCCTTGATATACTGTTGTTAATTGGGTGCATGTGAAGTATTCATTACCTTTAATGATTGTAACTGTGGTGTGTTGGACATTATTTTCCATGTACATATCTTTAACAGGTAGCTTTGCTAATGAGACTGAACATGGAATTCCGTTTACGTCATACAAGATTTTTGTTTGGTCGCTATTGAAATTGAAGAAAGGATAAGGAAGGTATGTTCCGTTTAAGTTAGTTAGAATTTGTGGGTTATGTCTTGCTATATAACCGCCATCTTCTTGAACTTGGATATACAATATTTCATCGGAGAGATTGAATGTACTTCCAAAAAGATAACTTGTGCCAAGCAGATTAGTTGCCACTTGAGCAATAGGTAATTCACGTGCAAGCGAGAGAAATTGAGGCTCAACAGCACTCCATGTAGGTCGCTGAGCAAATCCTGCGAACCACCAACCGTAGTATGCTGTGGTGACAAATGTTGCATTTGTAGGAGTGTAAGTTTTAGCCCATTCCATAGCTTGATAGAGTGGGTCAGACATTACTTGGAAAAAGTTTTGGACAACTATACCTTCATTAGGGGTTATAAAAACTGGTATAAAGAAGAAACATATCAATAAGAGACTAATGAGGAATCCTCCATACAAGTTAGACCTTGATAGTTTTCTATTAATTTTGTTTGAAAAAATAGTTAAACGTTTAGGGGCTGTCTGTTCTACTTCCTTTACTGTATTAATTATTTGGCCAGTCAATGTACGATACATATCAATTACGCGGGCAAAAAAGCCTGAGCCATGATCAATAAAAACGCCTATTAGAATTATAAGAGGAGTTAGCATAAAATACAAAAATCTGTTGTAATCAGTGTGTTGTCCAACAAGATAGCCTTGTGTAAACAATACAGGAATAAAAAGCCATAATGCCAATAAAATTGTGGGAACTGTAAAGTAGTGTTTGTGGTATTTTTTGGATAAAATAAAGTAAAGGCCAACAATCAGAAAAAGAGGCAAAACAATTTCTAAAGGTAAAATTCTGGAAGAGAGAATTGCCTGATTAATTTCTACCGATGTCTGGTTATATATATACACGGGGATAATTTGTATTAAATAAGGCAAAACTAGTAAAGCACCAAATATCACAGGTAATAACCAACTTGATGCTTCAGATCGTGTTGTTCCAATTTTTTTGCCAAAAAGTAGGCAAATTAAAATTGTTGAGAAGAGGATTATTACAAACATAACGCTACTCAGCGAATGTGTTAAAAATATTGAGCCTATCAACATTGAGGTAGAGATAAAGAAAGGAAGTTTTGTAAAACGGTTTTTTTGAAGGTATAAATAAAAAGTTACTGGAATTAGGAAAAGTGTAACAACATTTGGGTATCCACCCCAAAGTAGCATTTCAATATCAAATCGTGAAATTGCTATAAGAAACGCAACAGCTATCGCAGCAGATTTCTTCCATACCGCCCGTGTTATGAGATAGGAAATCAACACTATTACAGAGGAAAATAGCGAAGGAACCAGAGCATGTACGAAGTATTCAGGCATACTTGTCAACATCATTATTTGGGCAACAAAAATGTGATAACCAGGAAAAGTAATAGATAAACCGCCACCCATTTGATAATAATTATAAAGAAAATCAACATTACCCCCTTGATTGATTATTGAATAAATGACACTGTTATGTAACCCAATATCAGCACCTGACGGATAGATTTCATAGGTCATCAACAGGAAGCGATATAGAAAAGCAAAAATAAATATTACAAAAAGCAGCATCAAATGTTTGTCATTAGCTTTAACCATCTGTCAACCCGTTAAACATTACAGTTCTTTTTAAATGTATATTAATAGAGAGGTTAAAGGTTTAAATATCAATTCGAGTATAAAAAGCCAGAGTAAAAAAAGTAAATAGGTGTTTATATGTCCTGGCTTAAATCTATGATGGAAAAAGAACCTCCAGAACCAGAAAATCCAATAGGTACCGTAGTAATCGGAAACATTGAACCGGATATGCATGATACCGCGAAAGAAGCAGTCCGCAAAACATTAAAACGTGCAGGATTCAGAACAATCGATGTGGGCAAAAGCGTTGCACCACAAGTGTTTGTTGACAAAGCAAAAGAAAACAATGCAAACCTTATTGCACTCTCAGTTAACACCGTACCAGCAAAGAACAATTTGGTAAAACTTGACGAAGCACTCAAAGCAGCAGGCCTCAAAGGAAAAGTTGGCATAATTATGGGCGGCGCAGCAGTTAAAAAAGAAGATGCTGACGCATTTGGCGCACTCTTTGGTAAAAACAAAGAAGAAGCTCCCGAGTTAGCCAAGAAAGCATTGAAAAAATAAACGTCGGCTGATGAAGCAACATGCAAAGATTCAAGACTCCGCAGAAAATCTATGAAATTGGGAAAGTAAAGGTCGGCGGCCAACCAGGTGAGTTACCAACGTTTCTCATTGGGTCCATTTTCTGGCTTGGTCAAAAAATGGTTTCTGATGCAAATAAAGGCATTTTTGATGCTAAAGCTGCAGAAGATATCATTAACAGATGTCAAGTACAAAGCGACATCTCAGGCGTACCTTTCGCTCTTGACATTGTCGGCACAACAGAAACGGCTTTTGAGAAATACTTCGATTTCGTGTCCAAACACACTGAAGCTCCACTTATGCTAGATGCTATGAGTCCAAGAACACGTATGGCTGCAGCAACTATTGCAAAAAAGATGGGTCTACAAGAAAGCTGCTTCTACAATTCAGTTTACAAAGGAGTAACTGATATGGAGCTAGCTAACTTGAAAGAAAGCGGCATCACAATGTCAATTGTTCTAGCAGATGATCCACATGATACAACTCTTGCAGGCAGAATGAACGTTGCAGACGAAGCTTTAGCACTTGCAGCAAAAGGTGGAATTACAAAACCCCTTGTTGACACATCCATGCCATCTTTCCAACCAGATATGGGAAGCTCAGTTGTAGCTTTTCCAATGATGAAAGAGAAATATGGTCACCCTGTAGGCACAGGTAGTGGTAATGTTGTTACAACCATGGGTTGGGTAAAAGCTAACATTGCAAAAGAATACCGAAAAGGTACTGTTACAGCAACTAACGCAATATTACAAGCTATGGGAGCTAACTGGTTAATGTTCGGTCCAGCTGAACAAGCTGAATGGGTCTTCCCAGCAGTAGCCGTTGTTGATACATACATTGCATCTGCCGCTGCAGACTTTGAGACACAACCAGTAGACGTCGAGGCACATCCAATATTCAAAATGTTCGCCTAAACCTCTTCTTTTTATTTTTTATTTAATAAAGTGTGCATTATTATTTTTATTTAAGTAAGTGGTATATAGTGACTATGAAACCTCTTCTTTGGCTAGAAGTAATCGTAATATTTACAGCGTTAACCCTTCTCACCGTTTACATAATACCAGCTGATTCAATACTTGTCTTCCTGCGCTACACATTTAGCATTATCTTTTTATTTGTTATACCAGGCAACTGTTTAGTTAACATACTTTTTAGAAAAAAAAATAAAATAGACCTAATAGAAGAAACCGTTTTAAGCATCGCCCTAAGCTTTGGCATTGCAGGTATTACAGGACTATTTCTAGGACTCTCGCCAATAGGACTAAGTTTCATATCAATAACAACATCATTAAGCAGCATCACACTAATCCTAGCAACAACAGCCTTCATTCTAAAAAACAAAGATACAAAACACTTAGAACAACAGTCAACAAACAATTGCTAAGGGATTGTTACTAAATAAACTATGCAGTTTTTTGAGTGTTTGGTGAAATGGTGTAGTTCCATTCTCCATGAAAATCATCAAAAGTTATATTAATTGAAGAAAAATCAGCCTCAGACACCTCTAAACCCTTCTCATATAAAGACTCATCTAAAACACACCTAACACAAAGCCCCTTCTCTGTCCTTGTTGCCCCAATCAAAGAAACCACAACCGCCGCACTAACCAAAGACCGCCCCTGCCAATTCTTACTAATAAAAGAAAACAAACGATGCTCAATTTTATTCCACTTCGACGTCCCAGGCGGAAAATGCAGCACCCTCACACTTCGACCAATTTCATTAGCAAACTTTGAAAGCTCAAACTTCCAAAGCCTACTCCGATAACCATTACTACCCCCACAATCACACATCAAAACAATCTCAGACGCATCTGCATACTCCAAAATCCCTTCCGCATACCACCACCGACGCAAAGACTCAACCGCAAACACACCAGTTTCCGCACTTAAACCCACATTAACAAACCCCCTATCCCTAAAAACATCATACACCCCATAAGGTGTAGCCTTCCCCAACTCTTTCAATGAAAAATCATGATCCAACACTTCAACAGGTGACTTATGCGGTTGATACGTTTGACCATTATTTTTAAAATTTCCCAAATTTTCTTTCTTTTTAGCATCCACAGAGAGGACCGGATTACCTTTTGTTATTGCTTTGATTGTTTGCTTGTTTATGTATTCGAATTGTCCATCCCGATCAGGGTGGGAGGGTTCCACAGTTAAGGTTTTCTTGTTTGCTTGCAGTCCATAGCCGAGGTTTTTTAGCATCTCTCCGACTACGCGATAGCAGATGGTGTAGCCTTGCTCTTTTAGGCCTTTTGATAGGTTGCGTAGGCTTTTGTTTGTCCAAAGTAGGGGGTGCATGGGGTCGCCTTTGGTGTGGGGTTCTACTATTTCTTGTAGGGTGTTTAGGATGTTGGGTTGTTTGTTTTGGATGGTTTTGCGTCCGCCGCCTTTTTTGCGGCTTTTGCCTATTTGTGGATGGGTTTGGTTTGGGTTGTTTAGTTCTTTTATGCCTTTTGTTATAGTTTTGCGGGTGGTGTTTGAGAGTTGGCTTACGAGGTTTATTCCTCCGTGTCCGATGGTTTTTGCTTCTGTTGCTAGGTATCGTCGGCGTTGGTACTCGTTTAGTGAGGGTAACATTGTCTCTATGCGTGTTTGTAGTGCAATAACATCTATTTTGGGCATATCAGATAATACAGCATACACATATTTAAACTGAATACTTTATTTAGTAACAATTCCTAAGCGACAGAGTGACAATTTAGATAAAAAGGATGCAGTGTTATTGTTTTCGTTTTTTCTCATGAAAGCACCTTGTTATTTGCCATTAACGTAACCTGCTTTAACAAGTAAACCCATAGCTTCCTCAAACAAACCAACAAGCGTTAACCTCAAAAAAGCAGGCAACTCTTTTGGCACATACTGTAAAGGTCGGGCAACATCAAAAACTCCATAGTGCACTATTAAGGTTACATAGCGTTCTTTGATTTTGGTTTTACGGTTAGCAGATAAAGTGACGATGGTTTTTCCTACATGATCGAGTTTTTTAGAGTTTGTATGGAGGTTTTTTCGGTGGTTAAACGGTTGAATTTAGTTCGGATTATAAATTGTTCTCGCCTATTTGTTGGGATAATGTGTATAGTTTGTAGATGTCACCGTTTTCAGAAATTTTTTCTGTTATCTGCGAAACTATTTTTGGAGAAAGGTAAGTATCGCATATTTAGTAAAAGGTGGCAAATTAATTTCTGAAAGATCAGGTAAGGGTTCTATAGATTTTTGTTCAAGGAGCAAGCGTCCGAAATTTTTACTTAATGAGATTATATCACCAAATTCGTTTGGGATTAAATTTTTTTTGAGATCATCGTCTAACTTTACAGCTGCCAATAGAAATGCTGCTGCAACTGAATTTGACGTTAAATGTTGTTCTAATATAGAGATTATTGTTTCTTTGTTTCCAAAAATGCGAGATTTTGAGAGTTCTGTGGCTAAATGTTCTAAGGATAAGTGTCGTTCTGAGAGTCTTCTTGTTAGTGTTCGCCCTTTGTGTTGTCCTTCTTGTTTGTCTGCAGCTTCTTTAATGGCTTGTCTTACTGCGCTACCTACAAGTTGTCCGATGTTTGAAGCTGGTCCGCCAAGTTCGATTTTTTTGCCTATACCCGTTGCTGCTACAGACAAGCTATCTGTTATTGTTCCAGTTGCAGCATCGCCGCTGTATCGGCTACGTATGTCGTAGTCATTCATCGCGGCAGTTTTAGCTTCAGTTGCTGTTAAAAACAGGTTAACTAGACAGCTTTCAGTTGGGTTAGCGTTTAATATGACTATTATATTGATTGTTCCAAACGTATAGTGACTATTTGTTATGTCTTCACCCGCGGATTCGCCATGTCTCCAACCGGCAGTGGCTATTGCGGTTATTGTTATATCGCCAGTTTGTCGAGTGGTTATGGAGAGGTTTTGTATTTTTGCAGCAGTGAGCATCGCGATGAAGTCTGTTGTTACTTGCAGGTTTTTTTGTGCATTATAGACTAGTTTCATTGGGTCATCATGAAGATGCGTATCACTATAGTTGTCAGGAACTGAAATGTTTAAAATGGCATTAACTTTTTTGTAACCACCATTATAAATTCCTGAACTGAGAACATTTAGAGGAGTATCGCTAATTACAGCTACTGTGTTGTCTTTTGTCACTATTTTTGCAGATGTTTTAGGTAAAGGGTACTGGTTCATTTTGCCACGCACACTGTTTTTAGGTTTACGGGTCTAAAATGTTTTACGGCAAAAAGTTTTTGTACAAAAATTTTTGTTATCTTTGTTGATGTTGTGAATGTTTTTTAATGCTCTTTCAGCAGTGTTGTATACTTTTTGTTTTTGCGTTAATTTACGAAACTTAAATAAGTAAAATAGAAGTAGGACATGAGGAACAACATGTCTCTCGATCCAAAGGAATACATTCATTTTATTCCAGAAGCTAAAACCATAGTCAACAAGGTCATCAAAGACAATTTAGGCGATGGTATACTATTTTCTGCGGGTACAGACACGTCGATAATTGCTTATGAAGCTATAAAACACAAACCAGACATTCCAACGTTAACTATTGCATTTAAACAAGGTGATCCTAAAGACGCATTTTATGTTAAAAAAATGGTGGAATTTTTAAAGCTTAGAAATCATCAGACATACAGTTTTGATGTCACGGAAGCTTTAGAAAATGTGCCTAAAATTGTCAAGGTGTTAAAAACTTTTGATCCTATGGACGTAAGAAACAGTATGTCTATATACATAGGTTTAGTTCATTTAAAAGAGCAAGGGGCATTTGAAATTTTTACTGGTGATGGTTTAGACGAACTTTTTGGTTATCCGTGGCAATTTCATCTCTCAGAAGAAGAGTTTCACAAAAAACAGTTGAATATGTGGGTAGAAATGAAATTTAGCAGCACACCATTAGCAAATTCTTTAGGGATAGAGGTAAAACAGCCGTATCTTGACCCTGTGTTTATGGATTGGGCAAAAAAATTGCCAATAAAAATTAAAATAAACATGTATAATAACGAAAAATATAGCAAATGGTTACTTCGCAAAGCCTATGAGGGTCTTATACCTCAAGAAGTCGTTTGGAGACCTAAAGCGCCACTTGAAACGGGTACCGGAGCAACGGCGTTAAACACTGTTTTTCAAGAACAATACACCGATGAAGAATTTGTAGAAAAACAAAAAAATGTTCTAAACGAGGATAGCGTACAAATTCGTGATAAGGAACAACTGTTGTATTATGAAGCGTTTAGGAAAATTTTTAATAAACCATCAAAAGTTTTTCCAGATTCAAACAACGGAGCAAAAATGTGTCCACAATGCAAGGGATATGTTAAGACCAAAATTCAATTCTGTAGAATTTGTGGAGCTTATCCCATATAGTTTTTCATGTTCAAGGTTATAAGCAGCTTCAAAATGGAGAAGATTAAAGACAGTTTGTGTAAAATTTGAATGTTATCAGAAATGTGTGTTCTGGTTATTTTTAAGAAAGATTTAATTTTATCAACATTAATTTGTGAACTATTGCATAGGAGAAAAACATAGTGGCGAATTTATCTCAATTAAAGTTTGCAATGGCAACAGCAACTTTTCTTTCAGTCTTCATATTTTGTCTTTTAATATTTGGAGTAGTTTTCTTTTTAGAGTTTGATTGGTTAACTGGTATTTTCATTGCGCTTGGTGGTTCAGCTATATTTATTCTACTCCAGTTTGCCATTGGACCAATGATAGTAACTGCGACTACAAAGCTAAAGTACGTTAAACCAGGTGAGTCGCCATGGCTTGAAGAAACTGTTAAGGAACTTGCAGATAAAAGTGGGTTACCTATGCCTAAACTTGCAATTGTACCTAATAATACACCTAACGCGTTTACTTTTGGCAGAACCAGAAGTGGTGCCACTTTAGCGGTACATGAGGGATTATTACGGCAGCTTAATCAAGGCGAGATCCGTAGCGTAATAGCTCATGAATTAGGTCATATTAAACATAAAGACTATGTTATAATGACTATTCTCTCTGCTTTGCCATTAATTGCATACCTAATTGCTCAAGTTACTTTACGGGCAGGCATTATTTCAAACATGGGAAGAAGAAACAACAAAGGCAATGGTGGCGCAATTCTGCTCGTTATTGGGGGCATATCATTTCTTGTGTATTTTGTAACTTTTTTAATTGTTAGACGTCTAAGCAGATTACGTGAACATTTTGCAGATGCTTTTGCAGCATATACCACCGGTACGCCACGTGACTTGGAAAGTGCTTTAGCTAAAATCACCTATGGCTTATCAATTTCGCCGAAATCACCTGAAGGCGCAAGAGCATTTTACATTGGAGATCCCGTGAAGGCAAGACAGGAAATAAAACAGATAATGGAAAACAAAAACAAGTTTGATCTTGACAAAGACGGCGTACTTGATGAACGCGAACTTCAGTTAGCTATGGAAAAAGAAGCTCATGATACATGGACACAACTAAACGGTCTCTTTGCAACTCATCCACCGACATTCAAACGCATATTATTATTAAAAGAAATTGAGAGTGAAATGGACCAGGTAAATACGCTGACAACGTAATTGTGTGACATGTTAACTGCATAACATATGTCTAAAACTCGCTTTTTACATTAGACTTCTTGCGAAACTGTGGAATAGTGTAAAAGTTTGATTGTTATTATAGCAACTTTAGTTTACGTTGATAGTTTTATATAGTTTGATGATTTATTTCAGTGTGTTGGTTGATGTGCGGGCGACGGATAATAAGACAAGGGAAAACATAGTTTTAGCAATGCGGCGTAAAGAAAAACGTAGCAGTATCTCTCTTTGGCTCAATGTAAGTTTAAGTACAATTGATAAAGTGTGGCGCAAGTTCAGAGAAACCGGCGCATATTTACCCATACCCTACACAGGACGCAAAAGTACACTTACCGCTGAGCAAGACCAACAAATTCGAGCAAAAATAGCACAAACCCCCGACATAACTCTCAACGAGCTAAGAGAAGAGTTATCCTTGGACCTAAGCGAAAGCGGACTCTCATTGCACCTTAAAAAGTTGGGGTTGTCTTTTAAAAAAAGACGCTCCATGCAAATGGCCAAAAACGAGCAGACGTAATCAAAGAACGCCTAGATTGGCAAGCGCTGCAAACAACCTTAAATGTTGAGCAGCTTGTTTTCATTGATGAATGTGGCGTCAATTATGCTATACTCGTCTCTATGGTTGGGGTGAACGGCATGCTAGGGTGGAGGATTATGTGCCTGACGCGCGCTTTGAGCGTATGTCTGTTCTTTCTGCTGTACGTTTATCGGGGGTGAATGCTCAGGTATCGTTTAGTGGCTCTCTTAACGGGGATATTTTTGCTTTTTGTATGTCAAGTATGTTTTAGCTCCTACTTTGAATGCGGGTGATGTGGTACTACTTGATAGTTTGTCGTCGCACAAGGTTGAGGGTATCTTGGATCCTATCTATGAACGTGGGGCGTTTGCTTGGTTTTTGCCTGTTTACTCACCGGATTTGAATCCTATTGAGTTGTTATGGTCGAAGTTGAAGGCGGTTTTAAGAAAGCTTAAAGCTAGAACTCATGAAGAACTACAAAAGGCTCTAAGAATAGCGTTGAATGCAATAACACTTGTTGACATTAAAAACTGGTTCAAACATGACGGCTATAACTGTTAATGTAAACTCAAGTTGCTATAAAACTATTTGCTAATTTTACGTTGGTTATGTGCTATTTTTCTAACATTTGTGAAATCATGTAGATAGTGTCAATAATTTGATTAATCCTGAATTCTCAGCAAAATTATAGTATACAGTGCTGAAATTTTTTCGTTATAACTTGTCGCATATAGTTAATTAAACGATGTTGCACAAGTTTTTTGTATGATAATTCCGTTTTTTGTGCAGATAAT
>Ga0209628_10000861_pt1 | contig 19041 bp, 22 predicted proteins | sample TergutCu122P4_FD_187285 | JGI IMG/M metagenome (GOLD analysis project Ga0209628, IMG submission 187285) | Cubitermes ugandensis P4 segment gut microbial communities from Kakamega Forest, Kenya - Cu122 P4 (SPAdes) (version 2) | ecosystem: Host-associated > Arthropoda: Insects > Digestive system...
CTTTTTATAACCCTCCAATTTCCGGAAAGCGGGGACAAAATTATAACAAACTACAATACAATCCAAATCTTTTACAATTTATTTTATGAGAAATGGAAACTTTATTTTTCAGATGTAGATATGTGGTTGAAAATCAAGCAGTGCATTTCCTATGATATCACCAAATAATTCTTCGCCTTTTTGCATCAACATTTTTTGCTTTTGTTCGTTTTCGGGATTTTTCATCAACTCAACGATTGACATCGACATCTCTTGCATTTTTTCAAAAGCCTCAATTATGGAAATAGTGGTTTGTGTGGCCTGTTCGCCTTTCAAGATGGTTGCCAACATATAACATCCTTTTTTGGTAAAAGCTGTTGGGAGTGAAGTAGAGTGTTTTTGCCTATTGAACCGGTGGAAATTTTCCACCAGTTCTTTTTTTTCGCTTTTGTCAAGTTCAAAAATATAACTTTCCGGGAATTTATCCGGATTATTTTTAACGGCTTTGTTTACATCACGTGTTTCTACTCCATACAAAATAGCAACATCACTGTCGAGTATTACACTCTGATTACGGATGGTTAAGATTTTTTCTTCGACTTGATTAAATCGCACTACATTTTCCATGATAATTTTGATTAGAATAATTTTGATTAATAATTCACAAAAATAGAACTTATTTTTTCAGTGACAAGGGTTATATGATTTTTATTGTGAGCAATTGCAAATTGCAAGGGAAGAAACGACGAAATTACAAATTTCGTCGAACAGCAGAGTAACATATTCGGGCTAATAAGGTCAAAAAAATTGACCTTAGAGAGTTGTATTCTTCCAGAGAGGTTTCATTTCCTTGGATTGTTTTTACCACCTGATTTACTTCTTTTGTCCCCACTTCGTATAATGTGAATTGATTCGTTGCAAACGACTACCATTCCGGACGGCTTTCGGAAAAGCCGCCCAACCTTAAAGACCAATTCTTTGTTTACGACTTAATCTCAGATTAAGGCGAACAGAGTTCATTATTTGATTTATATACTGCTTGTTATGCTGTCCAAAAAAACAATTTCTCCACAGAATTTACATTTTTCATACGAACGATTTGTATATTCTGTTATACAAATACTCTCCATTCTTTTTGTTTGTTTGTTTTGTACGCTCCTTGTAATAGGTGTTGTTTTAACTACTTCTTTTTTCAAGAATTGTAATGCTTCTGATTTTCTGCAACGAGGACATCTTGTCGGTTCTAACGCTTTCTTCTTTTTGTTATACTTCACAATTCGGTAAATTATATATCCTATTAATATCGGTATTCCAATCCAAACAAGCGCATAAAGAAGAAATCCTATAACTACTACTGCAGCGATGATTCCAATTATTCCCGACCCATTGTCTTCTTCTACTGTAACTCTGTACCTATCTGCCATATTTTTGTTTTACGTCCGCTCCTTTTCGGACTTTTAAGTTAAAATTAATCGACCCATTCTTCTGCAATTTCATCTAAACGTTGTCTTAGTGCACCCCAAGGTATTGTTGAATCCCTTGACCAATTATCTCTACACTGTAACACTTTGTATCCATCGCCAACCTGAATATTAAGCAAGAATATACCATAATGAGCGTAATCGCTATTTCCGTTTAATTTGACAACAAGACAGCCACTACTATATTTTACGCCATTTTTAATAAATTCTTTGTGAATATAATTTACATACTCAATTTTACTCCAGTCGCTTACACCTTTGTTGAAATCTTTGCTTTTAATTTCCCAAAATAAGTTATAGCCATCTTCTTTTTTGAGGAAATTTGTGGCTAATTTATTTCGAGCATTTTCTGCATCGGAACTAGATAGTATTTTTAATACTGCAAATAAATTTTTGCCAATCACGTCAGGATTGCTTTGCGCATTACACGCAATAAAACCGAATGCCATTACAGCGATTAATCCTAATAAAAACTTTTTCATTTTAATTCCCTAATTCGTGTCGGGCGCAACTCCTAAATTAATTGTTGAAAATTATTTAATCCACTGTCACTCAGCCGGTTGCTTTATGCTATCGTCTAGATGATGGCTACAATTAAATACATGCATAGTTGTGAAAAAAATCTCGTCTTTCCGTTCCTCAAAAGACTGTTATTAAATTCTTTAAAATACGAAAGCGTGGAAACTGTTTTAACTTATCTCAGATAGAGGCTCTGGAATGCCCGATAAACAGATAAGATAACAAATTCCCACGCTTGAATGATATATAATCTAAAAAGACATACATACCAAACAGCGTGAGCGTTTTGTTACTATTACCCCGTTTATCGAAATTTTCCAGATTTCTATCTGGGAATAATATTAAAAACGCTCTCGCAAAATCAAAATGTCCTTCCAAAAACAACGCTATGTTTTTTGGAATTGCTACAAAAGTAACGAAAGGATTTAATTTTCAAGCAAGATTGCTGAGGATTTTTTAAATTGTTCAACCCACTTCGGGGTTGAGAGAGGGGAGAGGACATCTGTTTGCCACGGGTTACACCCGCGGTTATTAATATTTTTCCCCTGCGAGGAAAGGTTGTTTTTCAAACAAAAGATTTCATGCTTGGACTGACAAAGTAAGAGCGAGAGGTAGCACTCATTATCAACCAACTATAAAGATACAGATATATGGCTGAAAATCAAGTCGGTTTCAGATGGAGAAAACCATGCGATTTCTTCATCTTTTTTAAACCAAGTCATTTGTTTGCGGGAGTAGATGCGGGAATTTTGTTTGATTTTTTCAATGGCGAAGTCTAAAGAGCAGTTTCCGTCGAAGTGTTGGAAAAGTTCTTTGTAGCCGACGGTGTTTAAGGAATTTAAGGATTTTAAGGGGTGGACTTTTCGGGCTTCTTCTAATAGACCGTTTTTTATCATTTCGTCGACTCGGCGATTGATTCTCTCGTATAATTCTTCGCGGTCGCGGGTTAATCCAATTTTAATGATGTTGAACGGCCGTTCTTTTTTGGTTCCGGTGCGGAGGGATGAGTAAGGCTTTCCGGTCATCAGGCAAACTTCGAGGGCATGAATTACCCGTTTGTGGTTTTTTAGGTCTACTTGGTTGTAAAATATGGGGTCTAATAATTTTAACTGACTGCGAATGGGGTCTAAGCCTTCGGCGGTGTATAATTCGAATAAATCTTTGCGAAGATTTTCGTCGATGGTGGGAATTTCGTCTATTCCTTTACAAACAGCGTCGATGTACATCATGGAGCCTCCGGTCATCAGGAGTGTGTCGTGAGATGTATGTAATTGAGAGATGAGCATTAAGGCATCTTCTTCATACTGGCTGGCACTGTAGTAATCGGTTAACTCCAATGTGCCTATAAAATAATGTTTTACCCGTTGGAGTTGATCTTGAGTAGGGGCGGCTGTTCCGATAGGAATTCCTTTGTAGAGTTGGCGGGAGTCGCACGAAATAATCGGAGAATTAAGCCTTTCCGCCAAGTCAAGGCTTAATTCTGTTTTTCCTACGCCTGTTGGTCCGATTAAAACAACAAGCGATTTCATTTAGAAAGAGTCATCATACGGATTTCCGGAGCTAAAACCTCCCAACCCTTCAAAACCTTCTTCGTCGAGTTCATCCATATTGAAGTCTTTATCACCGTAAAAATCTTCGTCTAAACCTAAATCTGAAGAAAGATTCGAATTCGGACTAAAATCATCTATCGAAGTAACTTGAGCAGGTGGCTCTCCTACCGCCTTAACGCATTTGGCTTTACTTTGATTTTGTCCCGGAATAATTTCATATAATTCCAAGAAAAATGCTCTTTCGGTAAGGTATTCAAAAATATACATGAACTTTTGACCTTCTTCTTCCAATCCTTCGCTCAATCGTGTTTTTTCCATGACATAACTATCTTCTTCCGAAGAAGTATCCATTTCTATCAGTGTGATTTCCGTGAGCTTAGTCCAGTCGTCGTCGCAAAGGAAAAAAGATGTCGGTTGGTCTTTGGCATATCCTACCGAATCCAAAATGGCGTTGTGCAGATCCAAAAACGTTGCATCGGCATCTATCGTGAACACTCTTTTGAAGTCGTCCACTTCATCTGAGATTAATATAATTTTGTAAACCATAATATATAAGTTGAAAATTGAAAATTGAAAGTGGAAAGTTGGTGCTAAAAACACTTTCAACTTTCCACTTTCAATTTTCAACTTATTCTAAGTATCCTCTTACTATTCCTCTTGTTGAGCCTATTACAAATTCTACAATATTCGCTTTTTCTATTGAATCGGGGAGTTGAGCATCAATATGTTTTATTGCATCCGAGTTGTTCATCCCTGATTGATAAAGCGTTCTGTAAATTTCTTGTATGGCTGCTATTTGTTCTGTGGCGAATCCGCGTCTGCGAAGGCCTACGATATTTACTCCTGAAAATGAAATCGGGTCACGTCCTGCAATAATATATGGAGGAATGTCTTTCCCGATTTTGGAACCTCCTTGTGCCATTACATGACTTCCGACTTTAGTAAATTGATGGACTAACGAGCCTCCGCTCAAAATGGCATAGTCGTCTATTTCCACTTCTCCGGCAATTTGTGTAGCATTCCCAATAATTACATTATCTTTCAAGATACAATCGTGAGCAATATGAGAGTAAGCCATTAATAAACAGTTATTTCCAACTACTGTTTTCCCTCTTGAGGCGGTTCCTCTGTTTACGGTAACACATTCGTGGATTGTGGTGTTATCTCCGATTATACAAACGGTTTCTTCTCCTGCAAATTTAAGGTCTTGAGGTATGCCTGCGATTACGGCACCGGGAAAAATACGACAATTTTTACCTATCCGGGCACCTTCCATTATTACGACATTCGGATAAATGTATGTCCCATCTCCGATTACAACATTTTTCTCTATGGTAACAAACTGACTGATTGTTACGTCTTTGCCGATAACGGCATCAGGGTGGACAACCGAAAGGTGGTGTATATTCATAATAGATTATTTATTCTTAACGATTTGCGCCATAAGTTCAGCTTCGCACACGACTTTTTCTCCCACAAAAACATGTCCTTTCATACTTGCAATTCCACGACGAACTTCAGTTATCATATCAAGTTTCAAGATCAAAGTATCTCCGGGAACAACTTTCTGGCGGAATTTCACATTATCTATTTTAAGGAAATAAGTAGAATAACGATGGGGTTCATCTATAGAGTTAAGTACCAGTAAGCCACTAACTTGTGCCATTGCCTCAATCAACAATACACCGGGCATAACAGGTTCTTCGGGAAAATGACCTTGGAAAAACGGTTCATTTACCGAAACGTTTTTAATACCTACAATATGATTTTCGTCTATTTCTATGATTTTTTCTACCAACAAGAACGGATAGCGATGAGGTAATAGCTCTTTTATTCTATTAATATCCATCAGAGGAGCCACGTTAGGATCATAAAGCGGAGCCTGTATGTCGTTCAATTTGATGTCTTTACGAATCATACGAGCCAATGTGTTATTTATTTTATGTCCCGGGCAATTAGCAATAATTCTTCCTTTGATCGGTTTGCCAATCAATGCCATATCTCCGATAACATCGAGCAATTTGTGTCGTGCCGGTTCGTTAGGAAACACCAAAGGTTTATTCATGATGTAACCCAATTGTGTAGCATCTTTACGGATAACTCCCATTTTATCAGCCAATTGGTCGAAACGTTCCTGACTGATTTGTCGTTCATAAATAACGATAGCATTATCTAAGTCGCCTCCTTTGATAAGGTTGTTTTGCAGCAATGGCTCAATGTCTCTTACAAATACAAATGTGCGGGATGCCGCTACTTCGCCTTTGAACTCGCTCAAATCTTCGAGTACGGCATACTGACTATCAAGGAAAACCGAATTGAAAGAAATGAGGGCATTCACACAAAATTTATCATCGGGAAGAATGATAAGAGAAGAACCTGTTTCTTCGTCTTTAACTTCTATCTTTTTCTTTACAATATAAAAGTCCCTGTCGGCTTGCTGTTTTTCGAGGCCTACCCGTTCTATTTCATTGGCATAAAAAATGGCACTACCATCTAATATGGGAAATTCCGGAGCGTTTACTTCTATCAAACAATTGTCTACGCTATAGGCATAAAGAGCAGCTAAAGCATGTTCGACAGTGCTGACCTGTACTCCATTTTTCGAAAGGACAGTTCCTCTTTGCGTGCTGGAAACATTTTCAGCGAGGGCATCAATAACGGGTTGGTCTTCAATATCGACCCGTTTGATTTTATATCCATGATTTTCAGGAGCCGGATTAAATGTGATTTTAATATCCAAACCTGTATGCAATCCTTTTCCTTTTAATGAAAAACTCTCTTTTAAAGTATGTTGCTTATTCATTGGTTAAAGTGTTTTATTTATGTTCGTTCTTTTTTGAGATTTTCAACTTCTTTTTGAAGTTGGTTCAATGTTTTATACAATTCCGGTAATTTCGGGAAAATGATACTTGACCGGAAAAAGTTTTTAGGATCCATATTAGCAGGACTTCCCATCAAAGTTTTATCATCTTCGATGTTGCTGATGACTCCGGATTGAGCACCGAGGTTAACTCTGTCGCCTATTTTTATATGTCCTCCCAAACCAACTTGTCCGCCTATCATGCAATTGCGACCTATTTTGGTGGAACCGGAAATGCCAACTTGTGCAGCCATTCCCGTATTTTCTCCGATTTCCACGTTGTGAGCAATCTGAATGAGATTATCTAATTTGACTCCCGAACGGATTATCGTAGAATCCATTACTGCACGGTCGATGGTTGTATTGGCTCCAATTTCAACATCATCTTCAATAATTACATTTCCCAACTGAGGAACTTTTTTGTATTTGTCTCCATCGGGAGCAAATCCAAAACCATCAGAGCCGATAACTGCACCCGAATGGATAATACAATTTTTTCCTACCTTACAGTTGTGATAAATTTTAACGCCTGCATATAGAATGGTATCATCGTCTATTTCAACGTTATCTCCCAGATAAACTTGAGGATAAACAGCGACATTTTTTCCTAATTTCACATTCTCACCGATATAGGCAAATGCACCGATGTAGACGTTTTCGGTATCTATTTTGGCAGAAGGACTTATGAATGCCGGTTGTTCGATTCCTCGTTTAGAAGCATTCATTTTGCTTACCATATCCATTAATGTTGCCAACGCCATATAAGCATTGGGAACACGGATTAAAGTAAGCGTTGCCGGCAATTCCTTCTCCGGAGTGAAATCGTTGTTTACCAAAGCGATGCTGGCATTGGTATTGTAAATAAATGCAGAATATTTCAAATTAGCGAGAAATGTGAGCGTTCCGGGTTTTCCTTCTTCTATTTTAGAGAAGTTACCGACTTTCACATCGGCATCTCCTTCTATGGTTCCGCCCAAAATTCCGGCAATTTGTTTTGCAGTAAATATCATTACGATATGTTATTAATTTTTGTTGAAATGAAAGTTGCAAATTTATGAACCTTTCACTCAACGGCCGCAAAGTTCGTAATTATTTTTGAGAAAGACAAAAAAGTAGCAGATGACTTCGTTTATAATATTTGGCAGATTGATTTTACAGTTCCACAACTACCGGACAATGGTCGGAGAATTTCACCTCTTGTAGAATAGCTGCCGATTTTAATCTGTCTTTTAGTTGTTCAGTAACAACGTGATAATCAATACGCCAACCTAAGTTTTTTTCTCTGGCATTACTTCTGAAACTCCACCAACTGTATTGATTAGGTTCCTGATTGAAAACCCTGAATGTATCGACAAATCCCAAGTCGATGAATTGGTCGAACCATTCCCGCTCTTCGGGTAAAAATCCCGACATTTTGGTGTGCTTTTCAGGATAGTTAATGTCTATGGCTTTGTGGCAAATATTGTAATCTCCGCAAATCAATAAGTTAGGACGGGTTTTACGCAATTCTACTAAATAATCGGTAAATAATTTGAGAAAATCCATCTTCAAAGCTTGGCGTTCATCTCCGGAAGTTCCCGACGGAATGTAAACACAAACAACAGTTACGTCGCCAAAATCAGCGCGAATGACACGTCCTTCTTTATCAAAAAAATCATTCCCGATTCCCAAGGAGTAAAAATCCGGTTGCTGTTTGCTAAAAATAGCGACACCACTATATCCTTTTTTCTGGGCGGAATTAACCAAAATAGAGGTATATCCCAACGATTGGAACGACAATAAATCTATCTGGTCGGCGGTTGCTTTGATTTCCTGCACACAAAAAATATCAGGATTTGCATCTTCGAGCCACTCGATAAGTCCTTTACCCAGAGTGGCTCTAATGCCATTTACATTGTAAGATATAATTTTCATTACCGAATGCTATTTGCGTTGAAAAGCTTTGTTTGCCTGAAGTAAAGCATTCAAGTTTTCGGTGGAAACATTGGGTGGCATTCCTCCGGCACATGAAAGAATGAAACGTGAAGTATCTTTCAAGTCATTCAACAATTCTGAAGTTGCTTTTCCCACTTCTTCGGGAGAGGCCATGGCCAATACATCGCGTGGCGGAATACTTCCCAATACGGTTAGTCCGTTGTTGACTTCCTCTTTTATTTCGTTGACATCCATATAGACACCGGGATTATACAAATTCACTCCCATGGCAGGATAGTGCCTTACGGAAACCCTGAAATCGGCATCATTGTGGAATAATTTCACATTAACCGGAGCCGCATCATTGATTTCTTTGATGTAAGGAAATCCAAATTCCAAGAAGTCTTCTTCGCTAATGAAACCAACAATATCGTCGAGCATCATGATTCCGTCGATAGATGGGAATGTTTGACGTTGAACTTCGTGCCAACGTTTCAAGAAATCGGTAATTATCCGCATCAAACGGTGTACTCTTTCAGGTTCCAATACGATGGCCATCATAAACTCGGTAGTACCCATCAGGAACGATGCAATATTCAACGGACCGCGAGACACGGAGAAACGGATTTTGTGTCCTTTGGCCTCAATGGCCGGTTGAGCCAATACCAAACGGTTAAGCATGAATGGCAATAATCCGTCAGTTTCAGGGTCGGGCACTTCCAAATTGTCGATTTCTTCTACCGTTTGAATGGTTTTGCCGGCAAAAGGGAATTCGTTTTTCCAGAAAGTACATTTAGCTCCGAAAGCCGACGGCTCGGTACACATTCCATATTCGCTCCAAAAGCCGGGGAAAAACATTACGTCCGGAAAAGCGTCGATAGCAGCAAAATTCGCTTTGAGCCACAGTTCATCGTTCGAAAAATAATCTACCAACGAGATGCCATACCACTTAGGTAACCACGGACAATCTATAATAAATCCTGCGGGTATTTCTGTTTGTGGTTCTCCTTTTACCACAGAAAGGAGTTGTTTCCATTGCGCGTCAGTCATAGTGTTTATTAATGTTTACTTTTTTCTTCCCAACAACCTGTTGTACCAATCAGTATCTCTGATAATCTCCAAGGCCTTTCTGTAAGATTCATTTTCTGCATTCCAAACTTGAAAATATTCGTTCATATCCCATAAATCTCTGGCGATAAGTGCTTTTATTTGAAGCCGGATTAATGGTTCTGACCTTTGAAATTCTTCGAGTTCTTGTGCTGTCAATCCTTGTTCTTGGGCATCTACTACCGCATTTGTTTCCGACGGCACTTGCGAGTCGGCTTCTATTGTCTCTTGTCGAGTAGTTGCTATGTTTTTTCTGTTCGTTGCTTTATCTTCTTTATACTTGTTAAGCAAATTTTCCATCATCACATCACTGACAACATATTTTTCATGGAACTTTTTGAACGTAGGAAATTCTGCCTTCAACTCGGCTCTATTTTTATCAATATAATTCATTACCAATCTATTAACAATTCCCCTTGCGATAACATTGCGGTGAAAAATTGTATATTTTGTGGTATCGAGCGGAATAAAATAATCGGGCATAATGCCTCCGCCTCCAAAAACCACACGTCTGTTTACTAAGGTGAAAAACCTGAGAGAATCGGGAAAATGAATACTGTCGGCACTTATCATCTCTCCACGATTGAAACGCTCGGCCAAATCTCTGTTGTAACTTTCGGCATCTCCTTTTTCATAAGGTTTTTGAATACTGCGGCCTGTAGGAGTATAATAACGGGCAGTAGTCAATCGAATCATGGAACCATCGGGCAAAGTAATCGCGCGTTGCACCAAGCCTTTACCGAAAGTTCTGCGTCCCACGAGAACTCCTCTATCCCAATCCTGCACGGCTCCGGCAACGATTTCGCTGGCAGACGCTGAAGTTTCGTTGATTAGAATTACCAATTTTCCGGTTTCGAATAAGCCCTTTCCACTTGATTGGGCATCTTCTCGTCTTTGCCTGAATCCTTCGGTATAAACGATTGTCTTACCGCTGCCCAAGAATTCGTTGGCAATATCAATGGCTGCATTCAGATAGCCACCTCCGTTATCCTGTAAATCGAAGATAAGATTTTTCATCCCTTTCGATTTCAGTTTTTTAAGAGCCTCCACAAATTCGTCATGAGAGGTTGCAGCAAAACGATTCAACCGAATGTAGCCGGTTTCTTTATCAATCATATAAGCGGCTTCCAAGCTATGAATAGGAATTTTATCTCTGACAATTGCGAAACTAATTAATTCCGGAGCATTGTTTCGAAGAACTTTCACATTTACAGTCGTACCCTTTTTACCGCGTAATCGACTCATAATATCCGAATTCTTCATTTTTACACCGGCAATCAGAGTGTCATTTACCATAATGATACGGTCGCCTGCCCTTAAACCGACTTTTTCAGATGGGCCTCCGGAAATAACGCTTACCACATAAAGCGTATCGGTAAGCATATTGAATTGAATCCCGATTCCTTCAAAGTTACCCTGTAAGGGTTCGTTCATCTCTTTTACCTCTTCTACATTAAGATAATTTGAATGCGGGTCTAATTCTTTCAACAAGGCAATAATAGCATCTTCTACTAATTTATTATCGTCTATCTCATCGACATATAAATTTTCGATGGCAGCTATCACCATATTCAATTTGCGAGAAGACATACTTCCTCCCATCATTATTTGCCCAAAAACAAACGTTGGTATAATAGCCAACAGCAAAATTGTAAAAATCTTTTTCATTTTTCTAAGTATTCATGAATATTTAATGAAACAGGAACAAACTCGTCTATATTCTTTCCGTAAGATAATAATTCTCTTACGATAGAAGAACTGATATGAGTATGTTCAGGTTTTGTGAATAATACAAAAGTTTCAATTCCGGCAATAATCCGGTTTACATCGGCAATATTTTTCTCATACTCAAAATCATTAACAGAGCGTATGCCCCGCAGAATAAATCGAGCATCAACTTTTTTCGCAAAATCAACAGTCAGTGAATCATAATTCATCACGCGCACGCGCAACTCATGTTTAAATAGATTAGAAATCATTTCCATACGATTTTCCAAAGAAAAAAAAGTCTTTTTGTTTGGATTGACTCCGATAGCAATAATTACCTCGTCGACAAGTTCCAATCCCCTGTATACCAAAGATTCATGCCCAATTGTAATGGGATCGAAAGTGCCGGGAAATATTGCAATTTTTCTCATTTAACCTATTTTTATTAAGCAAAGGTAAGGATTCTTTTTAATTCTCAATACTTAAATCAGTTCATAGTTTATTTTTTTAGAAAAATTATCTCTTGGATTTGGTTATTTCAAATATTGTTCGTAACTTTGCGAACGGTTTTTTGAGACAATGACAAAAGAGAAATTAACAACAGAACAAGAACAGTTGGCGCGTTTTGCCAAAGCATTGGGGCACCCTATCCGGGTGGCCATTTTGCAGATGTTGGCAAAGCAAACTTGCTGCTATCATGGCGATATGTCTGAGGTTCTGCCTATTGCTAAAAGTACTTTGTCGCAACACTTAAACGAATTGAAAGAGGCAGGGCTAATTTGTGGGACATTCACGCCGCCAACAGTGATATATTGCATCAATAATGAAAATTGGACATTGGCAAAAAAAATGTTCAAAGACCTATTTGTTGAACCGTCGAGAACCGAATGAGCATATAAAATTTTTTAATCTTGCTGTTCGTTGAATTACGAACGCAAATAACAAAATAAATCCGAATGAAAAAAGTAACATTATTTCTAATTTTTATCGCAATCTTTACGGCTTGCGGACAAAGCAACAAAAAAGCGGAACAAGTAATAACTGACCCCGACATTGTTAGCGTGTATTATTTTCACGGCAAACAACGCTGTAAAACCTGCATTGCCGTTGGCGATGTGGCAAGAGAAACTGTAGAAAAAGCCTTCGCGAATAACAACAACGTTCGTTTTGTAGAAATCAACACAAGCGAAAAAGCAAACGAGGCATTAGTTGAAAAGTATGAAGTAACTTGGAACGCTTTAATTATTGCCAAAGGCGAAAATGCTGTCGAAATTACCGACCAAGCTTTTGCCACAGCCGTAGAAAATCCGCAAGCGTTGGAAAATTTGATAAAAGACGAAGTAAGTAAGAGATTGGAATAAAAATCAAAACAATCACACAAATCAAAGAAATCACAGTTCAGACATGGAATTTTTACAGCAATTAGCCGACAGTTCAAATATTCCCTTACTCACAGCCTTTATTTTGGGAATAATGACAGCGATAAGTCCCTGCCCTTTGGCAATGAACATTACCGCCACTGCCTATTTGAGCAAAGAAATTACCGATAAAAGACGAGTGTTTTTTAACGGAATTTTCTACACACTTGGGCGAATGTTCAGTTATACCACTTTGGCAAGCATTATTTATTTCGGTATGAGTAAATTTCAAATTGCTCGTTGGCTGCAACAAATTGACGGCTTATGGATAGGCATTTCTCTTGTCGTTATTGGCGTTTTGATGTTCGATTTTATCAAATTCAACATGCCGTTTTTAAGTAAACTCACAACCGCTGTAAGTCAAAAAAAACTTAAACGAAATTATCTAAACGCTTTCTTATTGGGCGTCGTGTTTGCGTTGGCGTTTTGTCCTTACGGTGCGATATTGTTCTTCGGTGGACTTATACCTATAACTCTTGCAAGTACTTCGGGCTTGTTGTTGCCGCCTATTTTTGCTTTTGCAACAGGTTTACCCGTTATCGTTATTGCATGGTTGTTGGCTTACAGCGTTTCAAATATTGGGAATTTTTACAACCGAATGAAATCTTTTGAAAAATGGTTTAAGCGTATAGTTGCGATTATTTTTATTGGGGTTGGGATTTATTATATTGTCTTGAACCTTGATTTTTACAAGATTTAAAAGATTAACAAGATAAAAAATGTAAAAACAAAAAACAAATAAAATGAAAATAGAAATTTTAGGTACAGGTTGCGCAAGGTGCAACGATTTGTACGAAAGAGTTAAAAAAGTAGTGGAAGAAACACAATCCACTGCCACCATTACAAAAGTGGAAGACATAATGGAAATTATGAACTACGGTATAATGACAACACCTGCCGTTGTGATTGACGGAAAGATTATCTCACAAGGCAGTATTCCGAAAGAAAGCGAAATCAAAGAGTGGCTTTCCGAAAGCGGAAAAATTGACCTCAAAGAATTGGTCAAACAGCGTTACAATGATTTGGCGTTGATATCTGATGCAAAATCAAAATGCTGTTGCAATCCTTACGCACCCGAATTGCCCTCAAAAAAAGTTTATACCATAATGAGTGAAGATTACACCAAGCTCAAAGGCTACGAACCTGACGCAGATTTGGGCGTTGGTTGCGGACTTCCCACGCAATATGCACGAATACAAAAAGGCGATACTGTTGTAGATTTGGGTAGCGGTGCAGGTAACGACTGTTTTATTGCACGCGAAGAAACAGGCGAAACAGGAAAAGTTATCGGAATTGACTTTGCCCCTCAAATGCTCGAAAAAGCAAGAAAAAACGCTGCCAAACGAGATTTTACCAATGTCGAATTTTTAGAGGGCGATATCGAAAATATGCCGTTGCCCGACGAAACCGCCGATGTGGTGGTTAGTAATTGCGTGTTGAATTTATTACCTCGCAAAGACAGGATTTTCAAAGAAATTTATCGAGTATTGAAACCCAATGGACATTTTTGTATTTCCGATGTAGTGCTTAACGGACATTTCCCGAAAGAATTTACCGACAATGCCGCTATGTACGCAGGTTGTATAGCAAGCGCCATTCAGCGAGATGAGTATTTGAGCGAAATAGAAAAAGCAGGTTTTACAGAAATCAAAGTAGAGCGAACAAAAACAGTAATCATTCCCGACGAAGTACTACAGGAATATTTAGACGAGGCAAGCATAGCTAAGTATAAAGCAGGAAACGTAGGAATTTATTCAATAACAGTAACAGGAAAGCGAGGAAAATTATGACAAACGAAGAACAAATTAAAGAAATGGTAAGGCAGAAATACAGTGAAATTGCTTTACAAGACAGAGAAACAAATGCTCAATCATGTTGTGGTTCGGGCAGTTGCAGTACGGAAGTTTATAACATCATGAGTGAAGATTACAAACAAATGGAAGGTTACGATCCTGATGCCGATTTAGGTATAGGTTGCGGGTTGCCTACGCAGTTTGCCAAAATCAAAAAAGGCGATGTTGTGATAGATTTGGGTTGTGGTGCCGGTAATGATTGTTTCGTTGCAAGGGCGGAAACAGGCGAAACAGGAAAAGTAATCGGTATCGATTTTACGCCTGCCATGATTGAAAAAGCACGCATCAATGCCGAAAAACGAGGTTTTAACAACGTGGAATTTTATCAGGGAGATATTGAAAATATGCCTGTATCTGCCAATGTAGCCAATGTTGTGATAAGCAACTGTGTGCTTAACCTTGTGCCGAACAAACAAGCTGTTTTCAAAGATATTTACAGGGTATTAAAAGAGGGTGGACATTTCAGCATTTCCGACGTTGTGATTACAGGCGAATTACCGGAAAAACTTAAATCTGCCGTTGAAATGTATGCGGGTTGCGTGGCGGGTGCCAGCGATAAAAAAGAATATTTTGGCTATATCGAACAGGCTGGTTTTAAGAATATTATACTGCAATCAGAGAATCCGATTATGATCCCCGACGATATTTTGGGAAAATATCTGACAAAAGAAGAAGTTACGGCATACAAAGCAAATCCAATCATCTGGAGCGTAACAGTTTATGCCGAAAAGAAAGATTGTAATTGCAATAAGGCAGAAATAGCAGTATCTAAATTCGAAGAAGGATATAATTGCACCCAAGCGGTTACATACGCTTTTGCAGATGAAGTGAATATCGATAAAAACATTTTGATGTCGATAGCAACAGGATTTGGTGCAGGTATCGGCAGAAAGCAAGAAGTTTGCGGAGCTGTAACCGGTGCAATTATCGTGTTGGGAGCAAAATATGGAAGAAAAGAAAATGAACCGGCAAGCAAAACAGAAACAACGTATAGCAAAGCTCAAGAATTTGTTGATGAATTTATAAAAGAAAAAGGCTCAATAATATGTTCAGAGTTATTACAGGGTTGTAATTTGCTGACAGAGGAAGGACAAAAGTTATTTAAGGATAAAAAAATGAAATCCGAGATATGCAACAAATGTGTTGAACTCGCTTGTAATATTTTGCAAAAATAGGCGCAAAGAAAATCCCTGTAATTCGATCAATTACAGGGATTTAACTTTTTGCATTTGTGGAGCTGGAGGGATTCGAACCCTCGTCCAAACGAGGAATTAATCTGCTTTCTACATGCTTATCTTCGCCTTTATTTTCGACTTAACGCAAGACCGAAGCCACCTACGTTAAGCTTATTCCCTTAATTTCATTTGAAGTCCGGGACTTACTTCAAACTATCTCCGATATTGCTGTACCACCGTTTCGGATTGCTTCGAAGCCACAGCTTCCGGGTGATATCTCGTCCAAACACCTGGTGTAAGGATAAAGCTAAAAATCTACTATGATTCGATCAAGCAGCGAGAGCGTAAGTATTTTCGCCAGTTAATTGTTATCAACCGAGATTTAAGTGCCGGCCAACGACGCACTGCATGCTTACAAACCACTTCTACCCGCTGTCAAAACCGGTCAACCCCATGATTTGCGTACCCTTGTCCGTCCTGTTCTCGAACCAATTTTTACGAGACTTAGACCTTATTTGGGAGTTACGAGAATGGATCCCCAATCCGTAACAACAACTACTAATTTTCCTTTTATAGCGTTTTCAATCATAATCGCAGACAAAAATACAAATAAAAATAATACAATAAAAACTTTTCCAAATGAATAGACTATTTATAATTAAAATCAACTGTACTAAACTGTACATCGTGAGAATGAATAAGAGTATTAACCCTTTAAACTTATGCAAGATGAAATAAACGCAACTATACAATGGGATAAATTAACTTTATGCTGCACCTCAACTGTTGAAAATAATTTTAATCATACCATAATGTTTAATTCCGATGAGGCTGCTGTATGTTCTCATTCCTTTGGTTATACCACTTTACACAAAGAAGAAGATAATAGTAGAAGATATAAATATTGTTACCAAGTAACTTATGGACTTAATATTATAGGTAATATTAAATTTGGTTTATATGGGCAACCTCAACACGATGACAAGATCTGGTTCTCTATTTATATCAAAACTTTTTATGACAATGCCATACAATTTCTTCCAGCTATTTTTGAGAATCTTAATCTAAACCTCCATCATGTTACCCGAATACATATCGCATTAGATAATTATAAATTTAAATTTGATGCCATCATAAGAAGAAATTTAAGAAATAAAGAAAACAAGGTAAAACTCTTAGGAAAATATATTACTGATAGAAAAAAATATGAAAAAAGACTATGGTATAGTAACAGTGGCAGTTTGGACAATCCATTTGCAGTCAGAACCCTTTACATCAAAAATAAAAGACGAATCAAATATCCCAAGAATAAAAAGTACAATACCGTAGATGCAGAAAATGCAGACGACTCCAAAACAACTATAGGATTTGCAGCATACGACAAGGGGGAAGAAATAGACAACAATTCACCACATAAAACCTATATTTTGGATTATCACAAAGCCCATAATCCCAAGTGTAAAAATATTTATAGAGAAGAAATACGTTTGGAATCAGAAGAATGGAGACGGTATGAAGAAAAACGGAAAAAGCAGGGGAAGCCCATTACATTGACGGACTTACTAAGTAAAGAGTTCCTATATGAAGTTTGGACAGAATATATTGATAGGATTATTGTTATCAGGGACAGCAAAAATCGAAAAATAGATTTATTCCCAAAACCATACTTAGGGGAGTGCAAGGGTAAATTACCACTTACCCTCCCCCAAGGACCAGATGAATCTCCCTTTATTGAATACAACGATATTCCCTTTATTGAAAACAGGAACAAAGATTTTAATAACATAGAATATTTAACAGCAAAATTTTTTAATAACCAAGATTATAATTAATCACTATGAGAAGAACAACAAGAAAATTATCACAAGCCACAAAAGATAAAATCGCTCGATCTCTTTCAGGAAATCGTAATCCGAATTTTGGCAAACCACTTTCGCCCGAACATCGGAATAATATCAGACTTGGAATGTTAAATTATTGGAAACATATTGATAAATAATATTTTAATCCATTTTTATAAAGTTATAAATTATCCATTCAAAAATATATGTTTCAATTTTTAGTAACTAAAAAATTTTAACATATCAATTCACATGGTGATTTTATCGAATAGATGTGTTGTTCATTTAAATTTGACTCAAAATAAAAATGTATCAATTTAACCAATAAAATGATTAATTGATACATTCTTATTTGAATCAGTTTAATCTAAAAAATTAAATTAGTTTAACGTGAAGTATCTAATACAATTTTTGTTGGAGCTTCGCCCTCAATACTTCCATATTCATTTTTCCAACCTCTCATTCGATAAGACACCGTTTGAACATCTCCAGGCTCAAAACCTTCACGAAACACCCAACTCAGGTTAACAATACTTCCGTCAGGATAATGCACAAAGAAAAACATTTCTTTACCACTTAAATCTTTATTTGAAATATTTTTAACTTTCATCACGTAATAACTATCAGCTTCTTTAACAGACTTTTTGTAAGGGTCTACTTTAGGCAATGTCGTTGAAAGAATTTGAATCATATTAGATACTTTTTCATTCGTAGAGTTTGTAGAACTTGAAGAAGAACTTGAGCCTCCTCCACAAGATGTGAAACCAACACTTATGGCTGCCAATGCAACCAAACTAACGAAAAATAAATTTACTTTTTTCATATCATATCATTTTAAAAATTTCCAAGATGTAACTTCTTCCCCTTCAGGGCGTGTAAAAACCTTTACATTAAAACCACAAGTACATGCTTCACCAGGTTTTAATGTAATGTAATAATTTTTTATCTCTGAGGTTCCATCTTTCATGTAAAGTTTACATTTTAAGTTGTAATTTTTCACCTCGTCATTTGAGATATTTTTTATCAGAAACATTTTATCACGAAAATTATTATCACTCTCAAAACCTTTATCAATAATTTCAAGTTTATCAAAATCACTTTTACTATTGTTTGAAGAATTATTATTTGAAGAATTACCACCGCCACAAGACGATAAACTCAAGGCTACCAATGTAACCAAACTAATTAAAAATAAACTTGCTTTTTTCATTTTGTATTTTTTAATTTGTTAATTTCTAAATTACTTTCTGACTGATTTTCGGATTTCTTCATCTTCTCTGATTTTCTCCCAGCGTCTTTCGTTAGTTTCACCAAGTATAAGTATCAAAATAAGTCCACCTATAGGAGTTAGAAGTAAAGCAAATAAATACCAAAAAAGGAAATTTCTGCCTTTCTTTTTTGCAAGTTCGGCAACAAACCACGCAGGGACTATATAGAAAATAAAAATCAAAATTACGACAGTAGTATTCATTTTGTTTCCTCCTTTCCATTAAATTTTTGTTGATAAATTTTCTCTGCAATTTTGAGTGTGCTTTGTCCATTTGTCAAAGTGTCTTTTTTCTTTAATTCATTTATTAATTCCAATAAGGAATTTTGAGTAAGAGTTTTTAAGAATACCATTGAATCGCTTGGATTAC
>Ga0209628_10000862_pt1 | contig 19033 bp, 16 predicted proteins | sample TergutCu122P4_FD_187285 | JGI IMG/M metagenome (GOLD analysis project Ga0209628, IMG submission 187285) | Cubitermes ugandensis P4 segment gut microbial communities from Kakamega Forest, Kenya - Cu122 P4 (SPAdes) (version 2) | ecosystem: Host-associated > Arthropoda: Insects > Digestive system...
GATCCAAGCCACCCTACCCGACGGATCCGTGGTGACCCGACCCGCCCCAAACCAAACCACATCAGTACAACCACCACGCGACGGTACAGTCTTCACCGACGACGAACTCGCCCTGATCCGTCAAGGCACACCCCGAGACGAGTACGGCAACCTGTTGGACTGGCGTGGACGCCCACTCGCCGACGACGCGAAACCCATGTACGACCCGGTCAACGACAGGTACGTACTCGAAAACCCAGAACCCGGGGCACCACAATTCACCACACCCAAACCAGAAGGGGAAACCGAAGTCTTATCAGCAGGCTCCAGTTCTCAGGTATCGGACTGGATGCGGTATGCTCACAATGTCTCTAGTGGAGGGGCAGATGTTGTTGGTCAGAGTACGCGCACATCATGCGTTTCGGCTGTTGGAGAAATGCTGTCCGGAGGCAGCAAGACCCAGGCAGAACTCATCGAGGCACTCACAAGCATCAACGACAGGGCCGACCCGAGAGCGCTGGCAACTGCACTCGGCCCCGAATGGACGAGTGGACTGCCCAATGACTTACGCCTGATCCTTGGGAAAGGTCCAGTCGGACTGAGTTTGAAGGAATTCGGGGCAGAGGCGCACATGGTGTACGCTGAACGGATTAAGGGCACCGATCAGCTGCTCATCCGTGACCCGTGGCCACCCAAAACCGGGAAGACATATACAATCAAAATTGATGATATCTATCAATACCTCGCCTATGCAGTTTGGCAGGTTGGATGAGTTGGAGTGAGGAAACAATGGCAGATCAACAAGGATCAGTTGACATGACTAGACAGCCCGAACCTCGGATGAGCGGCGCAGCGCCCGACGGGGTCCTACGTGGTCTTACCGCCGTACGGGCGCGACCGAATCTGTACCTTCGAGCAGCAGACGACCGGGGCGTGGCAGACCTGGTTGGGCATATCCTTGACTTTTCGTTCAGCCGTGACAAGAAATGGAGTGGCAATGCTACATGGGCAGTCGTTACGCTGATGCCGGATGGAGGGATAACCGTTTCGGATGATGGTCTGGGGTTACCAACGGATATGGTTGACGGCAATGGGAAATTGTCTTGGGCTCCCGTTCTAACGGCTCTCATCGGTGATCTCTACATCGTGAATGCCTTCTCAGAGCAACTGATCGCCGAGGTGCATCACCATGGTAAGTTGTGCAAACAGGAGTTCCATGGAGACGAGTGGATGACCTGCATGACCCAAACGCCTGAGTCGGCAGATTTCGGATTCAGGGTGACGTTCTGGCCACTCGAAAGCGTGTTCGGACCAATTCGCTCGGTTCAACCGGTAATCGACCAACTGACCCAATTCTCAGCAGACCACCCCCGCGCCCGGGTCACATTGCGTGATGAACGACACAGCACCTACGCTGAGCCCTTGGTGTGGGGACCTCGGAATGATTAGCTTCCGTGCCAGTGGCATGCACTCCAACCCGTTCCCGTATCATCCAGCATGGTCCCGGAGGCATCAGGCAGTCCACCTCACAGCGCTGATTCTGATAATTATGAGCCTGGTCGGTTGTATGGCACCGGGCGGGCCGAGCGGCGCATCGTCGCTGGCCGTGCCCCTGTCGCCAAACACCAATGTGCCGTTCGACCCCCCTTTGGCTTTCGACACGGCAGCCTCAGTTGCGCTGCCGGAAGACATACTGCAGACCCGAAGGGATCATTCTCGTACGACCCTCGGACTCAGCGGGCGGCGCATCCGATTCACCCAAGACCGCCGTTTTTGGCATGCTGGTGATTGACCACGGAACGGGCCAGGGGGTTTACACGATTGATCTGAATTCCGGGAAAATGGGCGGTCAACTCATCGATGCCGGTCCTGTGTCGAAGCTGACGGAAATCATTGTCGAAGGAAAGCCCTTGCCGTTACCGAATAACGAGCTTCTGGTCTGCATTTACGGTGCGGCGGACGGTGCCCTGTACCGTTTCTCGGCGTCAACTGGCACTCTTGTCGCAGACCGGGTGCCGCTGGACGATGTGTACGTTAACTGTGTTCTGAGTACGGCTGCCCTTGTGTGCCCGGATGATCAGCAGTTCATAGGCTCACACTTCATGGGTGTATCAACAACCGACGGCAGCATCATGTGGCAACGAACACTGTCAAATGTGTCTCATCTACTTGTGTACGAAACCGCGCTCTACGTGCAAAACATGAACGGAGAGGGCGATTCGTGGCTGATTGTGGACTCGGGCACAGGGCAGAATCTCGCCACCGTCAACGCGGCTTTCCCCTTCGCTGTCAATCGTTATGGCGCCATTATCGGCAAGGAACTGTTTGATTACGGCCAGGGCAGCGATGTTATCGTCCCCGGATTCTGGGTGCCGGCCAGCGGCTGAGTTGAGTGTGCCCGCCCTGCCGGAACCGCGCTCATCCCAGGAAGGTCTTGGCCAGGTCTTCGGAGCCCCGGGCCAGGAGGGTGACGTCGGCGCCCACCAACAGGAAATCCGCTCCCGATTCCGCGTAGCCCTTCGCCACCTTTGGGTCGAAGGCGTTTACGCCCACCGGTTTTCCTATCCGTTTCACGTCGGTCAGGACCCGGTTGACTGCCGCCACCACGTCCGGGTGGCCTTGTTGGCCGATGACGCCCATTGAGGCGGCCAGGTCCGCCGGGCCGATCAGGATGGCGTCGATTCCCGGGGTCGACGCGATCGCGGCCGCGTTTTCCACCGCTTCCAAAGTCTCTATTTGCGCGATCACGCACACGTGGTCGGCCGCCTGCGTCAGGTAGCCTTCGACCCGGTTCCAGCGGGCCGACCTTGCCAGCGCGGAGCCCACTCCGCGCACCCCGACGGGCGGGTACTGGGCCGCCCTGGCCACCGCGAGAGCCTGTTCCGGGGTCGACACCATCGGTACGACCAGGTTTTGTGCGCCCAGGTCCAGGGCGCGTTTTATGGACACCCCGTCGCCGTACGGGACCCGTACAAGGGCCGTCACATCATAAGCGGCGATGACTTGGAGCTGGGTCTGGACCGTACCCAGGTCGAGCGGCCCGTGCTCCATGTCGATCAGAAGATAGTCCAGCCCGCTGCCGGCCATGATCTCCGCGGCGACGGTGGAGCCGGACACGACCCAGCCGCCGTACAGCGCCCTGCCGGAACCGGCCAGCGCCTCGCGGAACGTGGGTTTCAGACGAAGCGGCATGCGATCGTTCCCATCGGCCCGTAGTCCGCCAAGACGGTGTCGCCCGCGTAGACCCACATGGGCCGGGTGAAGGACCCGGCCAGCACGATCTCGCCCGCCTCCAAGCGGTCGCCGTGCTCCGACAGTTTGTTGGCCAGCCACGCCACCCCCATGGCGGGATGATTCAGTACGGCCGCCGCCACCCCGGATTCCTCGATGGTCTCGTTGCGGTACAGCAGCGCCGAGATCCAGCGCAGGTCCACCGATGACGGCGCGACCGGGTTGCCGCCGACGACCATGGCGCCCATGGCGGCGTTGTCGGAGATGGTGTCGACGATCGTACGCCCCGCCATCTCGATCCGGCTCGACAGGATTTCGAGCGCGGGAGTCACATACTCCGTCGCCCGCAGCACATCGAAGATGGTGGCGTCCGGGCCGGACAGCGCGCTGCCCAGGACGAACGCCACCTCCACCTCGATTCGTACATTCGAAAACTGGGAATGTTCGATGACAGACCCGTTCTCGTAGACCATGTCGGCGAAGATCGTACCGTAATCCGGTTCGGTGATACCGGTCGAGGCCTGCATCACCTTGCTTGTCAGCCCGATCTTGTGCCCAACCAGGCGACGACCGGCAGCCACACCGCGTTGGCGCCACACTTTCTGGACGGCATATGAGTCCTCCACCGTCATGTCTTCGTAGCGCGCGGTCAGCCGGGGGACCATCGTGCGGTCCCGCTCCGCTGCCGCCAGTTCATCGGCAATGGCCACCAGTTGTTCCTGGCTGAGCATGGTTTCGCCTTCCTATTCGCCTTTGACGACCGTGAAGCCGTCGGCCCCGACAGTCACCTTCTCCTCGGAGTCGGCGTTGCGGGCAACCAATGGTACGAGATTACCGTCCAGGTCAACCACTCGGGAGGCCTCGTTGTACCAGCTGTGGACAACCGGGTTGCCCCACCAGTCGCGGCGCTGCTGGTCGTGGACGTCCCAGTTGATGGTCGGGTTGTCCGGGTCGCCGGTGTAGTAGTCCTGCGTGTAGATCTCGATGCGGAACCCGTCGGGGTCGCGCAGGTAGAGGTACATCGCGTTGGACACGCCGTGGCGGCCGGGACCGCGCTCGATCAGGTGTGACTGGCGCAGCGCGCCGATCCGGTCGGCCAGGTCCAGTACGTTGTGCCGCTCCGCCACCGCGAAGGCGATGTGGTGCAGCAGCGGCCCGGGGCCGGCGGTGAGCGAGGTGTCGTGGACCGTCGATGTGACGTGGACCCAGGTCGCGTAGATCGTACCGTCCTCGTCGGTGATCTGCTCGGAGGTCTTGAAGCCCAGCGCACCCAGGTACTCCATGGTGGCCGCCAGGTCGGGCGTGACCTGGTTGACGTGGTCGAGCCGTACGAGCGCCGGAACGCCGTGCTTGTCGAACTCGCGGATGCCGCGGGGCGTGTGGGTGGCCTCGTAGAAGAATTCGTACGGGAACCCGAACGGATCCTGCACCCGGACGGCGTCGCCGATCCCGGACACAAAGCCTTCCTTCTTGCGTTCGGTCCGGCAGCCGAGGGCCTTGTAGAAGGCTTCCGCCTTGTCCACTTCCTCGGGGCTGCGCACGCGCCAGCCGAAGCAGGCCAGCGCCGCCTCGGGACCCTGGCGCAGCACCACGTTGTGGTGCAAGAAGTCTTCGAGGGACTTCAGGTAGATGGTGTCCTCGGTTTCTTCGGTGACTTCCAGGTTGAGGATGTTGGTGTAGAAGTCGCGCGATTTCGCCAGGTCGGTGACGATCAGCTCGACGTACCCGACCCGGACGATGTCGGGAGCAGTTGGCCAGTTGGTCATTTGGGTTCCTTTCTTGGGTTGTGCTCAATCATTGAGTCACGTTTTGTTGTTTATGCGCTCTGCTTCCCGAACGTCGGGTTGTGTACTTTGTCGAGCGTGATGTGTACGGCTTGCTGGTTGGTGTAGAAGTCGATCGACCGGTACCCGCCCTCATGGCCGAGCCCAGACGCCTTGACCCCGCCGAACGGGGTCCGCAGGTCGCGGACGTTGTTCGAGTTGAGCCACACCATCCCGGCGTCGACCGCCTGGGAGAAGTTGTGGGCGCGCTTCAGATCGTTGGTCCAGATGTACGCCGCCAGGCCGTACCGCACGCCGTTCGCCAGCGCCAGAGCCTCGGCGTCGGTGTCGAACGGGGTGATGGCGACGACCGGCCCGAAGATCTCCTCCTGGAAGATGCGGGCGTCGGGGCTGACATCGGCGAACACGGTCGGGGCGACGAAGTTGCCGGTGTCGAAACCGGCCGGGCGGCCCCCGCCCGCGACGAGGCGGCCTTCCTGCTTGCCGATCTCGATGTAGCTCATGACCTTGGCGTAGTGCTCCGGGTGGACCAGGGCGCCGACCTCGGTGGCGGGGTCGTCCGGGTAGCCCACCCGTACCCTCGCAGCCTGCGCCGCGTAACGCTCCACGAACTCGTCGTACACCTCGCGCTGGACCAGGATCCGGCTGCCGGCCGTGCAGCGCTCGCCGTTCAGGGAGAAGACCCCGAAGATGCAGGCGTCGATGGCGGTGTCCAGGTCGGCGTCGGCGAAGACGACGGCGGGTGACTTCCCGCCGAGTTCCATGGACAAACCTTTGAGGTACGGCGCGGAGTTGGCGAAGATGAGCTGCCCGGTGCTGGACTCGCCCGTGAACGAGATCAGCGGTACGTCAGGGTGCTTCACCAGCGCGTCACCCGCATCCTCGCCCAGTCCGTTGACAAGGTTGAACACTCCCTGGGGCAGGCCGGCTTCCTCGAAGATCCCCGGCCACAGGGCCGCGGACAGCGGGGTGAACTCGGCCGGCTTCAGGACAACCGTGTTGCCGGTTGCCAGAGCCGGACCGAGTTTCCACGACTCCAACATGAAGGGAGTGTTCCACGGGGTGATGAGTCCTGCCACCCCGATGGGCTTGCGGTTCACGTAGTTGACCTGGCGGCCCGGCACCTTGAAGACGTCATCGGACTGCGCGACGATCAGGTCCGCGAAGAAACGGAAGTTCTCGGCGGCGCGGCGCGCCTGGCCGAGGGCCTGCGTGATGGGCAGGCCGGAGTCGAACGACTCCATTTCGGCGAGCTGGCTGTCGCGCGACTCGACGATGTCGGCGATCCGGTGCAGCACGCGGGAACGTTCACGGGGCAGCATGTGCGGCCACGGTCCCTCGGTGAAGGCCGCGCTCGCGGCGGCCACCGCCTTGTCCACGTCGGCCTTCTTGCCGGCCGCGGCGCGGATGTAGGTCTGATTGGTCACCGGGTCGAGCACCTCGAAGGTGTCCCCGTCCACAGAATCGGTGAAGGCCCCGTTGATGTAATGCTGGATCTTCTCGGGGAGGTTGGCAGGTTTTCTTAAGCTAGTATCAGTCATTGTTCGCCTCTTTTTTCTTTGTTGGTGGGATGGCGAGACTGTCATGGGCTCGCCCGTTTCTTTCCAGGAATGCTTCCAGGGTGCGCCAAACGTGGCGGCGCACGGCGTCTTCGACTTCTTGGGCCGGCGCGCCGGTGCGGATCAGCCGGATGATTTCGCGGTGTTCCTCAACCGACCGGGTGGCCCGGTCCGGGATGAGCGTGAAGGTCGACGTCCGCAGCCCGGACAGCTGCGTCCAGGCGCGCTCGACCATCTCGAGCAAATAGGTGTTGGGGCACGGGCCGTACAGGGCGAGGTGGAAGTTGTGGTTGATCTCGGTGAACACCGTACCGTCCATGTGTTGCGACAGCATCGCCAGGGTTTCGTTCAGGTGCTCCGCGCGGTCCACGTCCGCGGCGGTCAGGTGGGGCAGCGCCAGCGCCGTCGCGGCGGCCTCGATGACGCCGAGGCTTTCCATGGCCTGCACGTACTCATGTTCGTTGACGATCGTGACGCGCGCACCGACGTTGTGCTCGAACGTGACCAGGCCCTCGGCTTCGAGGCGGCGGACGGCCTCCCGTACCGGCACGACGCTCATGTCCAGGTCACGGGCAATGTCGGCGAACACCAGGCGGTAGCCCGGGCCGAACCGGCGGTCCGCGATCTGCTCGCGGAGCCACAGGTAGGCCTGTTGCGACTTGCTCGCAACCTCAGCGTTCACTTTCCGTTACCTCCTGTGCCTGGCTGGCGGCCTCGTACTTTGCCCGCCATTCGGCGTTCATCGGGAACAGACCCTTCACCGGGTGCCCGGCGCGGACTTGCCCCAGAATCCATTCGTCTTCCGTTTCTTGCGCCAGCGTTGCGTCTGCGACCGCTTCCGCCAGCTGTGGCGGTACGACGATCACGCCATCGTCGTCTCCCACGATGATGTCACCGGGCTGGATGGTGGCGCCGCCGCAGGCAATCGTGATGTCGGTGTCCCAGGGTACGTGCTTCCGGCCGAGTACGGCCGGATGCGGGCCCTGGCTGAACACCGGGATACCGATTTCTGCGACCAGCGCGTAGTCTCGGACACCGCCGTCGGTGACTATACCCGCGGCCCCAAGGACCTGGGCGCGCAGGGCGAGGATGTCGCCGAGGGTGCCGGAGCCGGTCTCGCCCCGGGCCTCGATGACGATGACCTCGCCGGGTGCCACGGAGTCGAAGACCCGCTTCTGCGCGTTGTGGCCCCCGCCGTGGGAGGCAAACAGATCTTCACGGGCCGGTACGAAGCGGAGCGTCCGGGCGACCCCGACCATCTTGGCGCCGGGGTGGTTGGTGCGCACGCCGTCGATGCAGACCTGGTTGAGGCCGCGCTTGCGCAGTTCCTGGGTCAGGCCGGCCACGGGCGCGGCGGTCAGCTTGGCCCGCAGTTCGTCGGTCAGTACGGGGGGTGTCGGCGCCGGTTCGGGCAGTCCCGCGGCCGCGCGAGAGCCCCAGGCCTCTTCGCGCTGCAGGTCGTCGACTTTGGGCAGGACGCCGAGTTCGGGGTCGAAGTCGCCCCGGCCGGACACCACGGGGGTGACCAGTCGGCCGGTGGACGGGGCTGGCGCCTCACCGGACGCGTCGGCTCCGGATACATGGACCGACGGGGCATCGACTTCGACCTCGATCCGGTCGCCGGGTTGGGCGACCGAGGCGCCCGCCGGGGTGCCGGTGAGAATGACATCTCCCGGGGCGAGCGTGAAGTGTTGTGACAGATCGGCGACGATCTGGGGCAGTGGGAAGATCATGGCGGCGGACGTGTCGGATTGCATCAGCTCTCCGTTGCGCCACGTCCGTACGCGCAGCTGCTCCGGACCCACAGTCCGCGCGTCGATGAACTCCGGCCCGACCGGGGTGTAGCCGTCGCGGCCCTTGTTGCGCAGGTTGGAACCCTTGTCGGCGGATCGCAGATCGTACAGGCCCCAGTCGTTGGCGGCGGTGACCCAGCCGACAAAGTCCCAGGCTTCGGCGACGCTGACGTACCGTGCGGGCTTTCCGATGACCAGGGCGATTTCACCTTCGAAGGCCAGCAATTCAGTTCCTTCGGGGCGTTCGACCGCCTCATTCGTACCTGACAAGGAGCTCAGAGGTTTAAGGAAGTAAGACAGGTTGTCAGGGCGCCGGCCCCGCTCTTGTGCACGTGAGGTATAGCTGAGGTGAACGGCGATGACTTTGCCCGGAGGCAGTGGCCACTTTGTGGCCCCTCCTTCAAAATTTTTCGTCGGCGGCCTTTGATTCATATGCCAAATCGTATATGATCTGGGTCCACAGTGCAAGAGCTCGGGGCAGGTTGAAGACCTGGGCGGGGTGATTGCTATCACAAAGGAGTCAATGATGTCCACTGTTGTTAAGCCGGGGGTTGGAAAGAACGCGCCCGTCAACAGAAGCCGCGTTGTCGCGGCCACGATCGTAGGCACCGCTGTCGAATGGTATGACTATTTCGTCTACGCCTCGGCGGCCGCCTTGGTCTTTCCCACTCTCTTCTTCAAGCAGGCGGGCCCCACAATGGCCACGATCCTGTCGTTCCTGACCGTGGGTATCAGTTTCTTGTTCCGCCCGCTGGGCGCGTTCATCGCGGGTCACCTCGGTGACCAGATCGGGCGCCGCCCGATGCTGGTGTTCACGCTGATCATGATGGGCGTTTCCACCACGCTGATCGGCGTGCTGCCCACGTACGCCCAGATCAGCATCGGCGCGCCGCTGCTCCTGATGCTCTTGCGCATCGTCCAGGGCCTGTCCGCGGGCGGCGAATGGGGTGGCGCGGCACTCATGGCCGTCGAGCACGCCCCCTCGAACAAGCGCGGTTTGTTCGGCGCGGCCCCGCAGATCGGGGTCCCACTGGGCCTGTTGCTGTCTTCGGCCATGATGGCGATCATGAACATCTTGTTCCCGGGGGATCTGTTCCTGCAGTGGGGCTGGCGGATCCCGTTCCTGTTCAGCGTCGTGCTCATCATCGTGGGTTACTGGATCCGCCGCAGCGTCGACGAGTCGCCGGTCTTCCAGGAGATCTCGGAGCGCCACCAGAAGACCAAGATGCCCGCGTTCAAGCTGTTCCGCTACTTCGCGCCGCTGGTACTGCTGTCCGCCCTGGTCTTCGCCGGCAACAACGCCTCCGGTTACATGACCACCGGCGGGTACATCCAGAACTACGCGACCACCCGCATCGGGCTCGACCGCGGCGTCGTCTTGTGGGCGGCCACCATTGCCGGGCTCTCGTGGCTGATCTGGACCCTCGTCGCCGGCATCGTCTCGGACAAGATCGGGCGCCGCAACACGTTCATCATCGGCTGGATCATGCAGGTCGCCACACTGTTGACCCTGTTCCCGCTTGTCAACACCAAGACCGTGTGGGGATTGATTCTGGGTCTGGTCCTGCTGACCATGGCGCTGGGCTTCACGTACGGCCCGCTGCCGTCGTGGTACACCGAGCTGTTCCCGGCATCGGTGCGGTTCTCCGGGGTGTCGATTTCGTACGGGTTGGGCTCAATCCTCGGCGGGGCGTTCTCGCCGGTGGTCGCCGCCGCCCTCCTCAGCGCCACGGGTACGTCCTGGTCGATCACGATCTACCTGGTCGGGGTCGTCATCATCGGGTTCCTCGCCACGATGCTGCTGCGCGACCGCCGCGGCATACCCCTGAGCCCGACCGCGGAGGATCTCCAGCGTACGGGCATGTACATCTGGCAGAAGCCGACGGTCATTCCGCCGGAGGCTGAGACAAGCGTCAAGCAGACCGACAAAGTAGAAACAACAAAGTAACAACAACTAAACAAACGGCAAATATTCCAAAAACAAAATAAGGAGCAATAATGCAGCAATTCCACCACTATGGGTACGTTTCGGAGGACCCGCGGGTTGAACACCCGGCCGGCGTCGGCCTGGACCGCCCCGACGAACTGCCCGACGAGATCGACGTACTGATCATCGGCACCGGCCCGACCGGCATCATCACCGCCGCCCAGCTGGCGCAGTTCCCGTCCATCACGACCCGCGTCATCGAGAAGCGGGCCGGGCGGCTGGAACTGGGCCACGCCGACGGCGTGTCGACCCGGTCCGTCGAGACGTTCGCCGCCTTCGGGTTCGAGCGCGAGATCGTCGACGAGTGCTACCGGATCACGCAGGCCGCCTTCTGGGGCCCCGATCCGGAGGATCCGGATTCCATCATCCGTACCTCTGTCGTCGAGGACGACCCGAACGGGCTGAGCGAATTCTGGCACATCACCGTCAACCAGGCCCGCGTCGCCGACTACTTCATCGATTTCATGAAGAAGTCGCCGGCCCGCAACAAGCCGGATTACGGCTGGGAGTTCGTACACCTCGAGGTGAAGGATGGCGAGTACCCGGTCGAGGTGCAGCTGCGCCGCTCCGCCGGTGAGGATGTCGGCCGCGAGAAGACGGTCCGCGCGAAGTACGTACTGGGTGCCGACGGTGCCCGCTCTGCCGTACGCGCGAACATCGGCCGTACCCTCGTCGGGACAACCTCCATGCACGCCTGGGGTTGCATCGACGGCCTGGTCACCACCGATTTCCCGGATTTCCGCAGCAAGGCCATCATCCAGTCCGGCAACGGCGGATCGATCCTGTGGATCCCGCGCGAAGGCGGCTACCTGACCCGCATCTACGTCGACCTGGGCGAAGTCACCGAGGAGAACGCGGAGACCATCCGCGCGACCCCGCTGCAGTCGGTCATCGACCAGGGCAACGCCATCCTGCATCCGTACAAGATGGAGGTCAAGGATGTGCCGTGGCACAGCATCTACGAGGTCGGCCACCGCGTGACCGACAAGTTCGACGAGGTGCCGAACGAGCTGACCGGGACCCGCACGCCGCGCGTGTTCATCGGCGGCGACGCGTGCCACACCCACTCGGCCAAGGCCGGGCAGGGCATGAACGTGTCCATGCAGGACGGCTGGAACCTGGGCTGGAAGCTCGGGTACGTGCTTGACGGCCGCAGCCCCGAGACCCTGCTCGACACCTACTCGGCCGAGCGCCTCCAGATCGCCGAGGACCTGGTCAACTTCGACCGCACGTGGTCGACGATCATGGCCAAGCACCCGGACGAGCTGACCGACCCGAACGAGCGTGAAACGTTCTACACCGGTACGTGGGAGTTCCCCTCCGGCATGGCGACGAAGTACCCGCAGGCCCTCCTGGTCGGTGCCGACACCTATCAGGATCTGGCCGCCGGCTTCCCGGTCGGCAAGCGGTTCAAGTCGTCCGCGGTCATGCGCGTGTGCGACGCCAACCCGAAGCAACTGGGCCACCTGCACCGCGCCGACGGCCGCTGGCGGATCTACGTCTTCGCCGATGGCGCCGCCGCCGGCGAGGATTCCGCGACCGCCAAGCTGGCGTCGTGGCTGGAGACCTCTTCGGATTCGCCGCTGGCGTACCAGCCGAAGGACGGCGACCAGGATGCCTGGTTCGACGTCAAGGTGATCTACCAGCGTCCGGCCGCCGAGGTCGAGATGGCCAAGGTACCGAAGGTCTTCCGCCCTGTCGTCGGCCCGTTCAAGCTGGACAACTGGGAGCAGGTCTTCGCTGCCGATCCCAAGGATGACATCTTCAACGCGCGTGAGATCTCGCGCAGCGGCGCTGTCGTCGTCGTACGCCCGGATCAGTACGTGGCGGGTGTCTTCCCGCTCGACAAGCCGGAAGAACTGGCCGCGTTCTTCGCGCCGGTCCTGAAGCGCAACTGAGAAAACTGACTACCGACTGTGGGGTTGATGCTCATCATGGGCACCAACCCCACAGTTGGATTTTTATCTTCTTATCGCTAGGGGGTTTAAGCGATGTTCGTCCACGAGCCCGCAGCCGGGCTGCCATCCGGGGTCGCCACGTCGGTGGCGCGGTCACTGGAGGAGTTCCAGTCTTTGATGGACGTGCTGTTCGTACCCCTCGACATCCTCCCCGTGAAGTCCCACCAGTTCTCCGCCCGCCTCGAGACGGCGGCCGCCGGTGACGTGACCTTCACCCAGATCGCGGCGACGGCCCACCAGGTCCGGCGTACGGCTGCCGGCATCGGCCGCAGCGGCACCGGCTACTACAAAGTCAACTTGCTGCTGGGCGGTACGGGCCTGGCCATCCAGGACGGGCGCGAGGCCCTGCTCCACCCGGGCGACATCATCGTGATCGACACCTCGCGGCCATATTCGTTGTTGTTCGAATGTACGTTCCGCAACCTCGTCGCCATGTTCGAAAAGGATCGTCTGCGACTCCCGGCCGCCGCGACGGACGGTCTCACCGCCATCCCACTGACAAGGGAGAATGGCCTGTCCCCGGTCTTGTTGTCCTTCCTCACGCAGTTCCCGCGCAGCCTGGCCGACCTGTCCCAGCCCGTACGCTCCCGTCTCGGCAACACGTCATTGTCGTTGGTGGAGTCCCTGTTCGCGCAACTGCTGGGGGAGCGCGGGGAGCGGGATCCGTACGAGGATCTGATGCGCCGCATCAAAGCCTTCATCGACGCCAACCTTTCCGACCCGGACTTGTCCCCGACGACGGTTGCCCGGGCAAACTTTGTCTCGATACGCCGCCTGCACGCCCTGTTCGGCGAACACGGAGGTACGGTCGCGGCCACCATCCGCGCCCAGCGCCTCGCGCGCTGCCAGGAGGACCTGTGCGACCCGCTCCTGGCCCACCTGACCGTATCCGCCATCGCCGAACGCTGGGGTTTCACGGACGTGGCCCACTTCTCCCGCCTGTTCAAACAACGCTTCGGGATGTCGCCCAGGGAGTCCAGGCTGTGTGGCCCGATCACTGCGTCCCCGCGGTCCCCGTCCGCCGACCCGGCCACCTGGATAGTGGGCTGGTGACCCGGATTCGTCCCCACGGTCCGGCGTGCCCGCGGTCGCGATGGTGCTAACCCAGCCGACACGCCGTGTGTGAGTTGGTGGAAACTACTGTGCGGATGATTCTTGTGCAAGGTGGGTTGCCGGTGCCCCGGGTCAACCCTGAGGTTTACTGCCCGGCTGCGGGGGTGAAGTACCGGGTTGATATGGGGTATGTGAAGGAGAAAGTCGGTCCGGAGTATGACGGGGCGTATCACGGTACCCGGGAGCAGATGAGGTTGGATGCCCGTCGTCGCGCGCAGTTGCAGGAAGCAGGGTGGATGCTGATCAATTTCACGGATGCGGACTTGGACAACCCGAAGCAGATGGTACGACTGGTCGAGTCGGCGTTGGTTCACCGTCGGGCGATGCGCGAATCCAGCCGTACCGCACGATTCTGAGTGGTACCCAACGGTTTGGCTGGGTTGGCACGGGTTTTCGGCGGGTGCTACGCGTGGGCCGCGGTGCAATTCCAGCAAAGTCGACTCCGACTCGCCCACCCACGGCGTGTCGGCTGGGTTTCCACACCCGTTCTCCAACTCCCCTTGGTGGTGGGTGAGATCCTGCCTGTCGGCAGGATGACAAAGGCGTCGGCAGGATGACAAAGGCGTCGGCAGGATGACAAAGGCGTCGGCAGGATGACAGGGCCGGGATCCCCTCTGGCTCGGGTAGGATCGGGGGATGATTATCCCGCAATCGACGGCTCTGCTCACCGATGAGTATGAGTTGACAATGGTACGTGCCGCCATCGAGGCCGGTACCGCTGACCGGAACTGTGTGTTCGAATTGTTTGCCCGGCGGCTGCCGCCGGGGCGGCGCTATGGAGTGGTGGCCGGTGTCGGCCGGGCGCTGCAGGCCATCGCCGACTTCAAGTTTCGGGACACAGAGCTGGAGTACCTTGTCAGCGAGCACATCGTTGACGGACCGACCGCCGAGTTCCTTGCCGGTTATCGCTTCACCGGGTCCATGTGGGGATATGGGGAGGGCGACCTGTACTTCCCCGGGTCCCCGCTTGTCATCGTGCAGGGTACGTTCGCCGAGGCGGTCGTACTCGAAACCCTGCTCCTGTCTATCTACAACTACGACTCCGCCGTCGCGTCCGCCGCCTCGCGGATGACCATGATGGCGGAGGACCGGCCGTGCATCGAGATGGGATCGCGGCGGACGAATGAGTACGCGGCCATCGTGTCGGCGCGGGCCGCTTACATTGCCGGTTTTGCGTCGACCTCGAATCTGGAGGCCGGGCGCCGGTTCGGGATCCCGACGTCCGGTACGGCCGCGCACGCGTTCACACTCCTCCACGACACCGAGGAGGACGCCTTCCGGGCACAGATCGCGACACTCGGCGAGAACACGACGCTGCTCGTCGACACGTACGATATCGAGGCGGCGGTCCGCACCGGCGTACGGATAACCGGGGGCCGGCTGGGAGCCGTACGGATAGATTCCGGGGACCTGACCGCGACGGCCCGGGAGGTACGGGCATTGCTGGACGAACTGGGAGCCACACACACGCGTATCATTGTCACCTCCGACCTCGACGAGTGGCAGATCGCGGCGCTGTCGGGGGCGCCAGTCAATGGGTACGGGGTCGGCACCTCGCTGGTGACCGGGTCCGGGGCGCCGACCTGCTCCATGATCTACAAGCTGGTCGCCCGGTCCGAAACCGCCGGCCCGAACGCCCCGCTGGTGCCGGTGGCGAAGAAATCGCCGTTCAAGGCGACTGTCGGCGGCCGGAAGTACGCGTTGCGGCGCCGCGATGCCAAAGGCATCGCCGAGGCCGAATTGGTCGGGGTGTCGCAGCCGCCGGCCAGCTCGAACAACGACCGGGACCTCATGCGCCCCCTCATCCTCGACGGCGAGATCGTCGGCGAAGAGCCGCTGTCTGCCGCCCGCGAGCGCCATGAACACGCCCGGGGTGAACTGCCGCGCGACGGTTACAAGATGAGTCGCGGGGAGCCGGCGATCCCGACGTTCTACGTCGACGACCACGGGCAGATCATGGCGACGCCGTACGGCGGATAGTCGCCCGGGTACGGCGTGGCAGGTCCCGCCGGCGGCATGGTGGGCGGATACTGGACTGGTAACAGATGATGCCCGGGACTGGGAGTGACCGTGATGGACGAAACCAGCATCGCCAACCGAAGCGAAGTGGTGCAGACCCGGCGGGGGTACGCCCTGCTGGGTCTGGGATTGCTGCTGCCCGGCGCGGCCCAGGTGTTGCACGGCCGGCCACGGCTGGGGCGGCGGGCGATCCAGTTGTGGATGGTGCTGGTCCTGGCTGCCGTACTGTTGCTCATTGTCACTGTCGTGTTCCGGGACTTCATGGTCGGTGTCCTGGCCACCGGGTGGGTCGTGCGCGCGCTGTCCGTGGTCATGTTCGCGGTCGGCGGATTCTGGGTCCTGCTGACCCTGGACACGTGGTGGTTGGCCCGCCCGGCCCGCATGGGGACCCGGAAGAGTGTGGTGTATTCCGTTGTCGCGCTGATGTTGGCCGTGGTGTTGGCTGGCGGTACGGTGTTGGTGGGCCGGGCCGTGTGGGCGGCGGGCGGTACGCTTGGCGAGGTGTTCCGCGGCGGCGGTACGACCACGTCGCACGCGGGGCGCTACAACATTGTTCTGCTGGGCTCCGACGCCGGCGACGACCGTGAGGGCGTCCGCCCCGACTCGGTCACCGTGGTCAGCGTGGCCCAGGACACCGGGCGCGCCGTACTGTTCAGTCTGCCTCGCAACCTGGAGAACGTACCGTTCCCGGAAAGCTCGCCGCTGCGGGCGCTGTATCCGGAAGGGTACGGTTGCGAGTCCGAGGAATGCCTGCTCAACGCGGTCTACAAGTTGGGGCTGGACAACAAGGGGCTATATCCCGGCGTGGACGATCCCGGGGTGCAGGCGATGGTCGAGGCGGCCGGCGGGATCACCGGTTTGGAGATCAACTACTACGTCATGATCAACATGCAGGGTTTCATCGACCTCATCGACGCCCTGGGTGGATTGACGATCAACATCAACCAGCCGGTCGTACTGAACTCCGAGGACAACGTCGTGCTCGAGGCCGGGCCGAACCGGCACCTCAATGGGTATGAAACATTGTGGTTTGCCCGGAGCCGGGCGGAGGCGTCCGACTACGTACGCATGCTGCGACAGAAATGTGTCATGGCCGCCATGCTGAAACAGATGAACCCGGCCACTGTGGCAACCAAGTTCGAGAACCTGGCCGGTGCGACCGCCAAGGCCGCCCAGACGTCGGTTCCACCAACGGAGATCACGGTGCTCGCCGCGCTGGCGCAGAAAACACGCACCTTGCCAATAGCCTCCGTGTCGTTCACCCCGCCCATGATCAACCCGGCCGACCCGGACTACGGCCTGATCCGCCAAACCGTGGCCGACACGATCGCCTCCTCACAGGCCATGGATGCGGCAGCCGCCCAAACGGCCACGCCAACACCTGGTCCGGACGAGACCGGTGGCGTACCGACCCCGGACACGCCCACCCCTGACGCACCCAGTGAGGCTCCCGGCTACGACCAGGCGTCCCAGACCAACGTCACCGATGATCTGGGCGAGGTCTGCTCGGTGACCTAGGCGGCACCGGGCGCAGGTTGGTTCTGACCCGGTCCCAGTCTGCGGCCGGGATCACACTGATCGGCGCGTCCATGTGGCCGGTACCGTACTCCTGTCCGGCCCAGGTCGCCGCCCTGCCGCCCAGTTCTGTGACCATGAGTGTCCCGGCGAGGTGGTCCCAGGGCAGGCCCTGCCGGTACGCGAGGAAGTCGGCCTCACCGGTCAGCAGCTTCGGATAGTCGATCCCGCACGACCCCCAGCCCCGCCGCAGGTCCAGTTCGCAGGGTTCGACACGGACGTACGCCGCCCCTCGCAGGAGATCGCGGGTCTGGGTGCGCGGCTCGATCCTGGTACCGTCGACCGTGACCCCGCCACCCAGTTCACCGACGTACATTGTTTCGTACGCGGGCAGGTAGATCCAGCCGGCCACGGTCGTACCGGCACGTACCTCGGCCACGATGATCGCGAAATCGGGGGACTGTTTGACGAAGTTGCGCGTACCGTCGATCGGGTCGATGACCCAGGCCAGCTCGGCGGCGGCCAGGTCCGCCAGCAGCCGCGGGTTGGCGAAAGCCCCCTCCTCGCCGACGACCAGGGCGCCGGGGGTCAGTCGCAACAAGGCCTGCGAGATGGCGTCTTCGGCCTCGTGGTCGGCGACTGTCACCAGGTCTCCCGGGCCCTTCTGGTCGACATCTTTGGGGTCGAGGTTGCCGAACCGGGGCAGTACGATGGTGTGACCCACCTCAATCATTATCTGTGACACCAAGTCAGCTACCACATGGGAAGGGGGTTGCATCCGGCCAGTCTACATGCGCAGACCAGCAAGGGACCGCAGTGCCGGGGGTACTGGTGCCCAAGGGGGGAGTCGAACCCCCATGTCCTTTCGGGACGGTCGATTTTGAGTCGACTGCGTCTGCCATTCCGCCACTTGGGCAAGCGTTCCTAGTGCCCGGCGTGGGGCGCCAGGGTCCCGTACATTCTGCCACAACCCGGCCTGCCTTGTCTCGCCTTGTCTCACAAGCGGCCAAGGTGAGAGAATACATCTCGTGGATGAAAAAGCTACCGAAAGCCTGCGAGTACTCGTCGCCGAGGATGAAGCGCTCATCAGGCTTGATCTTGTTGAACTCCTTGAGGACGCCGGGTACGAAGTGGTCGGCCAGGCCGCCGACGGCGAGGAAGCCGTCGCGATGGCACGCCAACTGGACCCGGATGTCGTTGTCATGGATGTGAAGATGCCGAACATGGATGGCATCACCGCCGCCGAGACGATCACCGAGGAGCGCATCGCTCCCGTGGTCATCCTGACCGCCTTCTCGCAGCGCGACCTGATCGACCGGGCCAGCCGGGCGGGGGCAATGGCCTATGTCATCAAGCCGTTCGACTCCTCCGACGTCGTGCCGGCCATCGAGGTCGCCCGGGCCCGCTTCGCGCAGATCCTGGCCGTCGAGGCCGAGGTAGCCGACCTGGAGGAACGCCTCGCGTCGCGCAAAGTGGTCGACCAGGCCAAGGCGCTGCTGCAGGAGGGCCTGGGTCTGACCGAGGCGGAGGCGTTCCGCTGGATCCAGAAGACCGCGATGGACCTGCGCAAGTCGATGCGCGAAGTGGCCCAGGGGGTCATCGACCACGGCCGCCCGCCCAAAGGCGCACAGTGAGCGGCGGCGAGAAACTACTCGTCGTCGACGGACATTCCCTGGCCTACCGCGCCTTCTACGGCTACCCGGCCGAGCATTTCATGACCAGTACCGGGCAGCACACCAACGCCGTCTATGGCTTCGCAACGCTGTTCCTGTCGATCGTGCGCTCGGAGCAGCCCACCCACATCGGGGTGGCATTCGACCGGTCGCGAATCACTTTCCGTACGCGGGAATTCGACTCCTACAAGGCCAATCGCGCCGAGACCCCCGCCGAGTTCAAGGGCCAGGTCGAGCTGATCAAGGACCTGTTGGACGCGCTGAACATCCCGCGGGTCGAACTGGACGACTACGAGGCGGATGACATCATTGCCACTTGGGTACGTCAGGCGGGACAGGCCGACATGCCCGTACTGATATCGACCGGCGACCGCGACTCGTTCCAGCTTGTCACCGACACCGTCACCGTACTGTATCCCGGC
>Ga0209628_10000863_pt1 | contig 19018 bp, 16 predicted proteins | sample TergutCu122P4_FD_187285 | JGI IMG/M metagenome (GOLD analysis project Ga0209628, IMG submission 187285) | Cubitermes ugandensis P4 segment gut microbial communities from Kakamega Forest, Kenya - Cu122 P4 (SPAdes) (version 2) | ecosystem: Host-associated > Arthropoda: Insects > Digestive system...
AGAACTCTGCTTCATAAAGCTGGTTATCATAGAAAAAAAGTATTTTATCAATCACTTCTTCATGACCCTGCTGCCCACATCATAACAGCCACAAAATATATTCAATTTCTTCTATGTGAAGATATTTTAACATCTCTGCCAAGAATATATTTGGATGTCAGTTTTCAGTACCAGTGGCTGTGTATCTACGAACCAAGCAATCCCTCGGTTCAGCATTAGGACAGCCGCCACAGCTCTTAATAATGTAGCGGTCATTATGCACAATGAAATGTACTAACAAAGCAATCACTCTGCAAAATTAATTGTACTAACACAGCAGGCATTCTGTACAATATGTCGTTAAACTGACAGTAAATGACTGTGCAAGGGGCACAGAAGCAGAATGCATGCACAGCAAGACCAAAATAAAAGAAAGTTTTTTTTTATTTGGTGGAAGTTCCAGAAATGTGGCACTTTTGGTTCCAAAAACTGTTTCTATTCCATTATTTTCATGGAAAAAGAGCTAAAAACAAGTTCAAGACTACTACAAAAATTAAAATTCACATTGAAAACCAATACATTTTTAAAACAGTAACGTGTATAATACAGTAAAACATACAAGTGAAACCCACAAAAGTAAACTACAACAGGGCAGATACTCATTATGTGGTTGCACTCCATGTTATCTCAATACCAAATTTCCCCATTTAAAATTGACATAAATGAGTTCCTGTAAAACACACATATTTTTACAGATTTTGTCAGGCACCAAAACAAGAACTTTCTGAATAAGTGCATGTCTCATCCACAGACCAGCAGTCAGCAGCACATATGAAATACGAACCATTACTAACCTGTCACCAGGTAAGATGTCAGACTTCAAAACAGAGGATCTTCAAACTTTTCTTTAACATGCCATATATAGTGACAATGCATACATAAATAGACATTCAATGTTCCTATAGGGTATGTGTTTGGGTGTATAACTTGGTCCTACACATTTTGGGACTAACACACACTGTGGTTTTTTGAGAACAGGGTGCCGAGGTGATACCTGGACATGGGACAGAACTTAAAAAAAATGCCTGTAAAAACTGCATAATGAGGAGATTCACAATTTGTACTCTTCATCAAATTATGGAGGGCATAATGAGTAGGGAATGTGGCATGCAAGGGAAGACTGAGAAATGTGTACCAAATTATTGCTGAAAAACCCAAAGGAAAATCGCTGTTGGAAGGCCTATGTATAGACAGAAATAAGTATTAGAATTGATAGTAAAGAAAACAGGGTGTATGGTCTGGACTGAATGAATTTGGTTCAGGATGGAGACCTGTGACAGAATGTGGAAATAAAATATTTGGGTTCCATGTACAGGGCTATTAGTCTTACACCTGACACTAAGCATGGGACAGTAACTACAACTGCACATTAAAAGAGGCACAAGCTTAAGCTGCAAAATATTAAATAAAGATTCCATGGTGTGCACTGTACCTTAAGAGCTGTCATTTGTTCGTCTTTCCTCTTCACAGAGTCTTCTGGATGGTACTTTATTTTGAACCTGAAGGTAACCGAGCAAACGTATTTCAATAAAACTTGAAGTGTTGGAAAAAAAAAATACAATGTCTTTAAGTCCATGCCAAATTAAAATACGGACTTAGGTTAAAATACAGACTTATGACAACTAAAAATGATGGTGTACAGAGTACTGTTAAAGAACAGGTTCAGAATATAGTCATACATGTAACATGTCAGTACAATAATATTTTATATAAATTAAAGTTAAGAACTGGATACGCATTTGTGTTAAGAAAAACTAAAGGAGAACTTGTGATATACAGCATAAAATATTTATGTAGAATTTTATCCCCACATTTCACTATCTTCAACATAAGTAATCTAATCACACATTTTACTAAACAGAAATTTTCCAACTTTCTACTCTGTACACAATGTTTGAATCCTTCCTACAAAGATGTTATTAACTACCTTAGTTTCAAAAAGACCAATAGACCTGTTAATTCCTAATGCTGGAGTAAGCATGTTTTGTGTGGATGCGTGCGTGTGTGTGTGTTTCACATGAAACATATTTCTGTTAAGTGCCAACTGTATAGGATGCATGTTGCTCTCTGAAGATATTACACAGAATATATGTCACTTTGCTGCATATGCCATGCCATAATTTAAGGTTGTAATTCCTCATTATTCACACGAAGTAACTGATTTTTACACGTATGGTCAAGTTTACACGGTATGAACTAATTAAGGAAATGAAAGGTTGGAAGACTTCAAGCTCTCACAGTCATGATCAGGGTCAAGCAGTCTGCTAGACTGCTGGATCCTGAAGGAGATATTATGCTCCTCTAAACCAATGGTAATTATTTGCCAGTCGACACAGCATAATATTCCAGAACGTTGGAATCTTCTAAGAAAATTCTTTAAAATAACTGATACGTAACACTGCTTCTAAACAGACCATAACAGCAATCTGCAGCCCCACAGTCAGCTGTGTAATGTATCTATCCTGTCCACAGCTTCATTCTAACGAAACATTAGTACATACCTACTATTTTATATCATACCGACACCAATTATACATAAAATCACAGTGAGTGATGCATGATTGCCTTAATACACAACTACAGACCTTACAGAATTTGATGTGCCATATTTTATGAGGGAGTTAAAAAGCCAAAGCTTAATATTAAAAATATATAAAACCATTACAGTCAATCAAATCTCATTCTAACCAGTTTAAAATCTATCGGGTTACTGATATATGTCTGGACTTTGCCTTCTGAGAGTGCAATAATATTTTTTAAAGTAAGATACAAAGTATAGGCATGAACAATAAATCATTAACAATACCATGTCATGAGATTAAGTTTTTTAAATTATGAATGACATAAAAACATAAATAATACTTGCTCGGATTATGACTGTAACATGTGTGATGTCTGAGGTCTGAAAAAGATTTGTGAGACTGAATCAAAATCTCATGACATATCATGGGTTTTTGCCTGTGTAAATCCACTATATAGTTTCGATCATAATGCTGTTGACTACAGTTTACCTATATTATTTATTACAATTTGAATCATTGTTTCATTCAAGTTATTTACAGCCTATCAATCCTACATACAATCTAGTTCTCCTTCTGCCCCCAACCTCAGTTCTTCCTTGTCCTTGTTTTGCCCTTGACATTTAATCTTGTATGTGAGGGCACCTAAATTTAAATATAACTACAAACATTGAAAATTATCCATTGTGAATGGCTTATATCTTAGTTATCCTATAGTCATTAAATACTCATTAACAATTAGACTGAACGATTCATGATAACAATTCATTTCTGAAGGCACGTAACGTTTGCAAGAATCCAACTGCAATACAATCCCAACAAAAGATCCCTTCATAGAAGCCAGATGGACATCATTGAATAAGGACTGTAGTGCATGTATCAAGACATCTTGGATCTATCTCAGCAAACACCAATCAAATGTTCTCTCCCCTTACAGAATATACTTCAAATTTTTGCACACATCATTAAATTAGAAACAAATGGAACTGTAAGGGGGTTGAAGGGGGAATAAAGTAGAGCTGAGTGATGAATTAGAATCTCACCTGCTTGCTGGCATTTTATATGTTGCCCCCGCATGTGTGAATGAGCGAGCCAAAGGCAGATTCACAAAACGGAATTGCAAATCGCGATTCCCTGACTAAAACCGCGCGGTACAAACCCAAAATATTATAAAAATATTTGGGCTTTTTTCTCGGATATAAAAGATATACGACCACTGCATTGTGCTCAGCGGTATACGAACTAAACAGAAAGATATATACATATACATATATACGCATGGATCCATTTCGCAGTAGCCATATTAATGCAGTACAATCATTTGTGTGTCTAGCATACGTATTCATTAATTCCATTGGTGATGAATATGTTGTTTATTCTTCTTCTTCCACATTTCAGTTATCACACTTGTTATTATTATTCTCCATATATTAAAATTATCTGATTTCTTTCCACCACATATACATTTCATTGCTTTTCATTCCAACACAATTTCTCTGTTTTGTTTTGTGCTTACTTCATCTTTATTCCATTTTATGTTGTATCATCAATATACCACACACACAATATGTGACACAAAGATAAAATATATGATTGCATATCTTCACTCTGGTGCAGTAGCATCCTCTTAGTGAAAGAAAGTAAGCTGTAGGAGAGAATTGGTTTCAACATACAATTAAGAGTAGAATGCAGTGGCACAGCTTTCATCATAACTTTAGACTCTCAAGTCAACAAAATGTGGAATTTATCTGAATCCAAGCTGCTGTACAAAACTGTAATGCATATTACAATCAAACTTCGGTTTTAAAATATGAAGCAGTTTAATAATTTTCCCATTGTGAGATGCCAACCTAGTCTGTGTTCATACTCAATAAGCTTGTCATAAGACAATGAGTTCAGAATTTTAAACAACAAAAAAATTAACATGTCTACAAATTTTTAGTTCAAGATAGGCAGCAATCTTGTCTCAGAAATTTTATATACAGGCAGGTTCATTTTATGCAAGGGATAAAATCATGAAAAACATCACGCAAACTAAACACAAAATTCCCATTGAAAACAGTGTATTTCCTGGGGGATTTGGGAATTTACAACCTCATCCTATAAAGTGTATGCATGACTAGTGGATGTACAAATCTGTATAGTATATATATATATATAGCTTGAATACATTTCTACACAATATAATTCTAATGCAATAAAAATATAGAAGACTCACATCCACATTTTTGGTATGGTTCATTCTAATAGGACTGTGGCTGTCATGCTACACAAACAAACACTTTCTGTTTCAGACTTTTTGACATTTAATGTTATCTGAACACTTACCATTTTCTTGAATTCTATCAGAATTATCACAAACTGAATGTACGCTACTATGAGCGAGTCTCATATTATGAAATATGCCAGCAATTCGTTCACCTTTTTCATGTCAGCTTATTACATCCAATTTTCTTTAATACCGATTGTTTTTCACCAGTTTTTCACTTGGATTGCACTAGGAGATGTAGATTTACATTTCTCACTCAATGGCAATGCTGATAAGAGGAAATTAAATGAGCCGTGTGACTATATCACCAGTGTAATCAATCCATACATGAATGATGGAGTGGCACTGAAGTCACTTCCTGCTAGCCTCCTACTGAAGATAAATGTGGTCACAGATCATTGGTGCCAAACTGCGTTAAACCGAAAATTATCATGTAAATTGGAAAGGTAGTGTAAATTTTCAAGTCATGTAAAAGAGAAACAGCACAAAAAGAAATCACGTAAAATGAAACCTGCCTGTATATTTTCAGACTGGCCAGAAGTACACACAAGTGACATGAAGCAAACTCCATACTTAGGATCCACAAAATTTTGCACCACCATACAAAATTTAATTGCCTAGGCAACCTGGCAACTGGGATTTGTGTAGCCCTGCACAAGCTTAACCCTTTAAACGCCAAGTTAAATCCCATCTGCCATCTGCTGGCATTATTAGAAGCTCACTATATTCTCCACGTTAGCAGGATACGGGTTAATGAATGTATGCAGGGACAGTTCCACATAAATCTTTTTTTTTTAAAGTGATGCATCTCCATTGTGTTTTACATGATCAAAATTTGTGGTATAAAATTATATAGTCATACACAACTCACAATTTATTAGAAGAAATACAGCTAATACTTCTAATAAATTGAGAGTTGTGTACGACTATAGAATTTTATAATTTTATACCCCATATATTGTCCACATAAATCTTTTTGAACAAATAATTAAGCTGACAGTGAGAACAAATCTGCTACACAATGCAGTATATACAGAGAATGACCAGACACATGCAGTACCCTATGCGTAATTTTTCCTACTTCTAATTAGTGCAGGTTTGCTACCTGTCTCGGCTGTATGAATAGTTTATAAAGACAAACATATCCCAGACTTCCCACTATCCCATGTTCACAACACGTACAGGAGACTAATTATAACCAAATACTATGTAGGTGAAAAGTGCCACAGAGATCAAAAACATGAAGCATACAATATGTGTCATAACAGAGACATTTTCAAAAGCACAAGATTTTGACCTTTCAGGATTTCATGTCAATGTCAGTACACGGTTCATAAACATTTAGACACAAGAACCATAAATAATTATGCACAGCAAAACACAAGCAAATAAAGAATAAAAACATGGCAATGGGGTATGCAGATTCAATATCAATAACTTTTAACTATGACTGGTTAACCCAGCTGGCTGTTAAAGGGTTACTGGGCAGATGGTCATCAAAGATGATTCAGATGACACAGGTGCAGAAGCAAGTCTGAAATAAAATCATGAATATGCAAAAGAAGTAGTTAACAAAAGCATATTAACAAGACTTGCCTGTATATGCAGTCTGAAGAATGGTTTATATTCTATACAACAGTGTATTGCCAGTCCTTGCATAATTTCAAAATGAGTAAAAATCCAATCAAATATAAATAACTCGTGTGCAACAAACCACTGCACTGAAATGCATAAGGGATGCAACTTGGATTCAAATAAATACAGAAAGCTAGTTTATAAGTACATGACATATAGCAGCGATCACTTTGTAACAATGATGTTTATACATGAAGTCCTTCGAATTAACACAACTACAAGACAAAGGTTATATCTGAGATGAAAGCAATGCGAACCATAATTATACACACCTTACTCCTAAAGTTGGAACTCATTTGAAGAGGAAAGGTTTAAGAACACCACCTTAAAATTCTCATCTACAATGCTGAAAATGACTTTAAAACAAGTCTGAACTCTATAGGTATACATTATAGAAAAATGTATACCTAACCACAATTCTGGTATTAAATTCCAAGTTGTGAACTATTTTGTAACAAAAGCATAAACTGTACTAAAACTACAGACACATGTAACCTCAGTTCCATCTGAAGAGAAGATAAGCAAGTTCCAATTACAATTTATACTTGTTGCAGAGTGTCTTATGTGGCGCCAGTTGCATCGGACAAAATAATGAGGAAGTTCTCAAAGCCATTAGAATGTCAGGAAATTTCAGAATCTAAAACTTCAATAAAATTACCTGGCAGCACAAAGGCAAGGCTTGTATTACTAGTGCACAGTGACACATAAATGTAGACATGAAGAGAGAAAATGTCATCCAGGATGAAACACATAAAAAATGTGCACTGATCATTACGTTACGGCAGCTATAAATCAACAAATCAGTTTATTGAGAATTACTACAGTGCTGTGAAATTCCTTTAAAAAGAAATGCAGCATATCTGTGTACAAAGCAGATCCTAGCCCAATATCCAGGAGTGAAAGTCTTGGACAAATGGGTCATGTTATAATTACAAAACTTTAAGAGTCTACAGTGTGTCAAGAAGGCATAAAAATACTTGCAATGAACAATTTTACTGCTCAACCAAATAATCTTCATATGTAACAAGTACAGTACTATTTTCTGAAGGTGTGTGAAATGCACACTCCAGTTTTGGAGGACTATCACATGTAGACAGCCTTTCTGCTTACAGAATGGTATCACAGCATACAAAGTTACCTACTGTAAGATAACGAAGCATCCAATACACTCATTTATGATAATGCCCTGCACGATGTTTTCCGAAACAAAGTGTTAAAATAATCTGGTTCCAAATTTCTCCCATATAACTGATGTACAGTTTACTCTTCCAGCATGTTTAAGGTTTAACCCCTTATGAGCGGATTTTATTTTTAGTATTAAAGTCTACCACAATTCAAATTTTCAACTGACTGCCATCTAGGGTATTGCAACCATTTTGCTAGCATCTGCCTATACACTGGTGGCATCTAGTACATATTCAGCAAACTTAAAAAAAAGAGGCAGTAAATTTGAATTGAAATATATTCCTGTCAGCAAGGGGTGCTTTGCTGACATATCTGAACATCACTTGTTTAGGGGTCAAAAGGAATTCCTGTTTAACAATAACCTAACAACTGCCACGGGCCACTATCTGTTGGTAAGACCAGGACAATGGAGAGAACAGTTCTGAGTAGCCTTGGAATGGATGACAGGACAATACTGTAGTAAGGGGGAGGAACAGGACAGGGAGGTGGGAGAAGGAATGCCAAAGAACTAACATTTTACCCACAGCCCCCAAACCCCCCATCAAAATGTATTTAACTTTACAAGCCTGACTCGTGTCAATATCCCATATCCTTGTTTCCTTCATACATAAAAAGGTCATGCAATAAATAAAGTTATAAGCATGACTGTGTACTCATAGCAGTCACATATAATTTTAAACGTCACTATTAAGCCTTGGCTAATATCTACAATGGAACCTTGAAAGCTATGAACTACATTGGTATCAAACTGAGGTTACATGGTATATTGAAACTATGAGACCGTATCACTGACACACTGAAAACAATTCTGACAATTTTCATGTATCTGCCAAGAACTTCATTCAAAGAGAATTTTATGGGGGATTTTAATACTCGTACGTCTGTAGACACTGCTGACAGTCACGTCCAAGAAAGAGATTTGAACATATTTAAATTAACAGTAACAGGCAGCCAAGAATATTCCAAATCAAACTGCATTCTTGCATACAATAAATCTCCAACTAAGAAAAATGCAGACTACATGTAACGAAAACTGACCGCCTTCACCCTTCCTGTGTTAACATAAATAAATGCAACAGAAACTCTACAGTCACTGGAAAATAATATCCATAGTTTGTCAGACAACCTGGGTAAGTGGTATCAATGAAAAATAGTCACATTTTCCTTAACCCTTTGAACGCAGAGTTAAATCCCATATGCCCTTTGGTAGCGTTATTCGGAGCTCACTACATTTTCCACGTTAGCAGGATAAGGGTTAATGTTCTAACAAATGTTTTCTTTTTTTACTGAGGTGACACAATCCACATTCATACTTGGTTTATGCTGCCCACCTAGTTGTACAAGGTGGTTCAAATATGACCAGGACTGATTTGTATGTAAACAAGCCGCACAGCTGCTGCGCAGTGCGGCTTGTTTACATACAAATCAGTCCCGGTTATATTTGAACCACCTTGTACAAATGTCAGGCATCCGATACTTCTATGCTTTTTGTCATGAATATTCCTTGGCACTGAATGTGAATGATGATATGACACCTGAGTGTTAGGGATCAACTAAGTTCAATTCTGATTTGAAAATGAATGCAAAAATGTGTTAAAGGGATACGTATATGCATGTGCACACATAAAGCAACACAGAACAAGGTGTTCTTCACTGGCAAAATGTCATATGACTGCATGGTACACTACATTTATACCCACAGGCAAAGTACAACCCATCCTTTGTCAATTTTCATAGGACACACAAAGGCTCAACAACATTATGTGTAGAAGTCTTATGTCATATATGAGAGGAGAGGTTAAGGATGTCGATATGAAGCATCTCATGAACACCTATACAGAAAAGGCTCTGAAACAGAGCACAGATGTCAAAGGACATCCAAGGTCCATGTATTGCAAAAATAATGCATGAAGATGATGATAATTTTTTCAATGAAGAATATGTTGTCCACTGAGAATTCTTTCCAGAGGGCAAAACGGTTAGTGAAGTGCTTTACAATGATGTTAAGGAACGGCTCTTAAAAAAGAATGAAATAAGTGAGGTCAGTCCTGTGCTATTCAAAAGATTGGTTATTGTTATACAATGCATCATTTTATGAAGCTACGATTGGAAGCCATTTCTGGATAACAGGAAGGCTGCTGTGCTTCAATACCCACCCTACTCACCTGCCCACACCCCTGTGACCTACTATCACCTGCCCAAATTAAAATTTACCCCAAATGGTTGGCATTTCAAATCCATAATGGAAAATGAAGATGCAGTTTACAAGGAAAATGAAAAGCATTACAAAAGAGGCCTTCCCAGAAAGGACAAATCCTTGTTGAAATACGCCAACTGGTGTAGTCCTGGCATCCTAAAGCTCCCGTATCCTGTAGAGTGAAGTGAATTTGTTCTTGTGCAATTGTGTAACAGAGGTCAAGCACCGTATATTCTTAGCATCTCCAGTAATGGTCGCCAGTAGTTTACTTCACATTCTAGTCACTTCACCCCTGGTTTCCATTTCCCTGCACCTCTTGGAATGAAGCAGGTGTCTAATGTACAGCCAATCACTTTAATGACAAACCTTTGTGGAAACCACAAAACCTACTCTGCAAACCTGAAAATTCCATTACTTCACTTCCACTTTATTGCTTTCGTTGTGCAACAGCCAATGCACAACACAGTGTACTTCTCATCCTATACAGAAATTTAGAAATTGAAATATTTAAGATTATTTTTTTTGCTTCAATATCCAAAATCATCCACTCACATACATAAGAAGTGTACAAAACGGGAAATCTTACATTTACATCTTCTATGTTACTTCAGAAACAGAATAAAAACAAACACGGTATGAAATATTACAAAGACGCGAGTCACGAATGAAACATGATAATAATGAAAATGAATGACTTTGTTTATATAAAAAAGAAAGATTCTGTTAAGCACAGAATAGCGCAGGAAACACAGTAAGCTTTCAAAGGAGATAAATTCTTGGCAGAATGCTGGCATACAATTAACACTATTTTGTACAAGCTGCTTATGCTACTGATGATCTCAGAATGAGGACTTACCACTCCTCTTCCTTGTGAGTCACAAAGAACTCATTCAGTTGCTGCCTCTTGAATTCCAACTTATACTCATTATATTTCCTGATTGCCTCATCATCTGTTATGTTGTCATCTTGTGTCTGGAGATATGCCTTGAATGACATCATAGGAGGCTGTGTTTCTGTTGTCTGTATTTCCCTGTAGAAGTCCACAAATTACTATTTTATGTCATTAAAAAAAGACTAACTAAGTTACTCACTATATAGAATGATGATGTTCAGAGTTACATAAGAAAGATGGGAATTGTGGTGGTGGAACTAAGTTATTCCAACAGAATTAATATCTGAATTTTCAATACTGCAAACACAAAAGTAGACACTGAGATGATTCACAATGATCAACACACATGCAGCTTGTGGCTGCCTTCCAAGGAACATTATTACCCTCTGTTTCGAATCTGGACTTCAGAACTTACCTCTGTCTGTGTATTTTAGTCATTTGGCAAAGGAAGAGTGATACCAAATGAACAAAGTACAGAGATAAAACTAGCTGCCCCACCCATGAGAGGATTTTGTGATAACTCAAATGAGGGTCAACAACACCTGTCTTAAACACACCCATGTGAATAGCCTGTTTCACTGTCCTGAACTTCCTGGCTAACTACCCAGGGTATCCAGACGAAAAATGTTCTGCCTGTCACAATTTGTCACTTAAAATCACTACCCACATGTTGTACATTGAATTTAGTCTTTTTATACAGCACCATATTCTTCAATTCACTTGACTTCTACCACCACCATTACTTCTATTCTGCTGCTGTGATGTGATACCATGTAGACTGGTAGAAATTTATGAACGTTTAATATCCTGTTCCATCCATGCTGCTTGACACAGAACTTGCAGACCCATTGACAACTGTCTCCGACTAGATCCATCCCTACTAGTGCCATCTTTATCCAATCTGCAAGAAATGCCTCTGATGGTTTCTTCCCTGCTAGAATTGTGAGTAGTTTCATTCCTCTTGGAGACAACACACACAGTCCTTGAATAGTTTGGTAACTAACATCATATCAGGATGCAGCCAATGAATTATGCCTCCAGCTATTATCACTAGGTCTCTATTAAAGTAAGGTACAGCTAGCTATCCATATACAGGCCTGGACAGGCCCTAGAGCTCCAGGTGGTTTAGGCTCCCAGAATTCCTAGACAATTGGCGCATGAAGGTGACAAGGCTGTCAACCCTATGCAGTAGCCACTTTTACACCCCAGGAGATACTCCTGGCACTCATTTCTATTTTAGGCTGAATGAACCCCAGGGCCATAATGTGGGTGGAAGGATGAAGTCAATGAAAAATTCCTATGACCCCATCGGGAATCAAACCTGCAACCCTCCGGCCTGTGGCACAGTGCCTCAACTTACTGTGCCACTGTATACCCTCGTATTCCAAGACACTTGGGATTTCACAATATCCCTGACATATCCCTCAGAAACATCATAACTCATCACTGCTCTATTAAAAACAATGGAGGTTACAGTTATCTGTCACATACTTCCTGCCAATGAACCATTAATTCTTCAGCCGCCCAACCTTACCACTGCATGTGAATTTAACACAATCACACAGTTTCTCCTTGGGCAGACACTTACTTCTAAGAATAACAAGGTACACGTATTTCAGCTTTCTGTCAGCCAGCATGGGTAGCATCATTCCCATTCCAAGTTTCTTGTACCTATTACCTTGTACTACCGCAGAGTTTTGTAACTTCAACTGAGCAACTGGCAGGCTCATCCATACAGCCCAACTGACTATGAAGAAAGTAATGTTTCTGGCAAAGACTAATCATATGCTGCTGGCATGCAACTAACTCCTCAGCATAATCCATGGGAAGCTTCCAAACTAATGTTCTTCTCCTATGTTTAGCCACACTGTTTCAGTGCAGCATAACCTGATGGTCCATCAAACGTTTGCCTTGAGGACTCACTGCAATATGCTGCATGATTATGCCACTTCTCAAGACTTTCATACGCAATGTCTCCAGTGAAACAGGAAGCCCATCTTTCAGCTCTCCAAGCAAGAACTTCAGTACCTGTTCTACATCTTTGTATCATCCTTTCATATGCTGCAAATGTCTTCCCATGTAACTGGCATAGTTTCACTGTTACTTTAGTTTCAGTTTTGGACATTTATTTTGGTAAGCTTCATTATGTAGGGTGACTGCTGATTTCTCCCACATACTGCATGATTAATTTAATGTTTTCATTCTCACTGAAACACACACCCTTCCACATCTCTGAGACTGTGGATCCGATGTTTTCTGCGTGATCAACCACGATTTATGCAATTGTATTGTATTTCTTGTTCGAACAAATACAAACACCTGTTATCAAGCATTACCACAGCACAATGCAATATAAGCTTTTCTACACCATAAGACCAGCTCCTTGACTTTGAAATGAAAGGAAGACATCATAAAAGAGTCACATTACTGTCACATTATCCATGCTAAAAACAGACAATCCAGCATAGTATTTTCTAAGTATATGAGTCCAAGATGGCACTTTCTACCTAGAAGCCAAAATTTAAAAAAGAGTGTCATATCAGGCTAAATATTATTGGTATTACTGGTTTATTCATGGCAACTATATGTAAAATTTACCGCAATTGTTCTGCACAAAGTGCCAATAATGTATAATGGGAAGATCGTATTTGTCCGCCCACATTTTTAATCTCCAAAATTAAAAGATAAGTTCAAAAAACTTTATACTTGGTACCTATACTGAAAGCTGTCAAGTGATTTCATCTCTGAATCTCTGAAATTAAACGATAATTTCAAAAAAGTTTATACTAAGGATCTATAATGCAAGCTGTCAAGTGAATTCATCTTAATCTCCGAAATTAAAATATAATTGCAAAAACGTTTATGTAGGGGATCTACTGTGAAAGCTGTTAAGTGACTGTCATTTATGAAACACTGTAAACTTTCCTATCTCTGCCACACAGCTCACCATACAAAAATCAGTGCATACACAAACAAGAGATCTCATTAAGATCCATTAAATAAGAACTATAGTTTCGGACTGGAAACCATACCTTTGATTATTACCATGGTTCCCATACACATGCTGCGAGCTGTAGCTGTCATGGGCCCACGAAGTGGCATAGCTACCATAGCCTCCAGGAGCACCATCATGCCCATAGCCAGCACTTCTCCTATCCTCCCTGCCACAGAGAACAAAAAGCACATGAAACAGCATATCTGACTAAGCAATATATATGCACAGCCTTAACTGCCATGAATATTATATGAGGTCTATTTTACACCAAGTGCTTCAATCTATGACAAAGTAAAAATACTTGTCCCAAATCTGCACTACAATATATTCTTGCTAGGTTCAATCCATCTGATAAAATTCCAAAGTTTTGATTCACTGTAACACTGTAATCAGGGTAATTTTTTACCCTGATTTCATACAAAATCTGAAGGAAAATTTATGATCTACTAGCATACAAAATTTTCGGGTGTTTCATGCCAAACTTTATGTACATAAGCTGAATGGTTAAAACATACTGGGTTAAGAGACTGGCACAATTCTTTTTCAGATACATAAAATCAGGAGAGTGGGCCAAATGGTATAATGAGGTTACAGTGTTTTTAATCAATGTTTTGTAGTAGCAACACCTGCAGAATCCCACTGCTGCATAACCAGGTGGTCATGGATAGTTACAGCACCCAATGCCGCAATATCCTATGGTATCAATTACAGTATTTCCCAGCCCATGAGACACACTTTTTTCCCCGAAAAATGTGACCTAAATTCAACTTGGGTCTCACACGCCGAGTGTAGGTATTATTTCCAAACTTATAAATACCCGTACATCTATTATACAACACCTTTATCGTGAGATGTTGAAATCTGCTTACAAATCATGAGATCTGGCATCACTGTTTGTGAGCGGCTTACTTTCTTATCCAGGGATTTACCCCAACGTATACATTGCATCACATGTGATTATGGGTATGTACACTGCTGCAGTAGCAAAGTGTAGTCAAGTGTAATTCAAGTGTGTTACACGTTCCTTAAAGTATATCTGTTTTGTGTGTGTTTATGCTTTTACAAACAGCGATTAAAGAGTTAAATTTAAAGTTTAAAATCAAAGAAAACCCTCATGGGATCAAAAGAGACGATTATTTTACAGTATTCCATTTAAAATTGAAGTAGTGAATTACGCTGAAAAACATGGAAACCGGGCAGCTGAAAGGCGTTTTGGCTCACCTTCGACAGAGAAGATGATACGAGAATGGAGGAAGCAAAGGAAAGATATAATCAAAGCAGATAAGAGTTAAAAAAAAAATATGTTCATGTGCTCCTAAATGGCCAAAACTTGAAGAATATGTTAAGAACTGGATAATATATCACAGGAAGAATGGAACCACTGTTTCAATGAAAACGATTTTCATTGAAGCGAGAAGACTAGCCACTGAAATGTCTATTACTGATTTTGCTGGAACAACTTCATGGTGCGAAAGATTTATGAGAAGAAATGGCCTGTGTATGCATACTAAAACTACAATAGTGCAAAAACTACCCTGTGAGTACGAAAGAAAGATTATAGAATTCCATAAATATGTCATAAAATGAGAAGAAGCTGTGTTTTGAGATAGGACAATTTTCTGGGTTTCTATGATGGAAAATTTATTACGACTGCTAATTTTGGTACGTAACAATCCTGCTTTCTTCCAACAAATTACTAAAATTAAAATACATTCATAATTTTTTTTCTAAAATTTCCAACAAAAAAATCACAGTGCGTCTTATGGGACGGTGTGTCTTATTGGCCGGGAAATATGGTAATTAGAAAATGTGGCCCGTTATATTGCAAAAATTAACCGTACACTTTTTAAAGGGCGAAATGGCGGTCTGACACACTGGGTAGGTACGGAAGCTTTCTGGGAAGTGTGAAATGATGCATTTTACACAGAGAAGATCACTGTATTGTGTACCATGTGAAGTGTTAATCACAGGCATTCCCATGAACATAGTCTAGTGATACCTTACCTCAGCAGACAGCTATACCAATAGTTTAAAAATAAAACAACCCCCTTTATAACCTGCATTTATTGTCCTACCGCTACTATTTGCACCATATACACAGATGATAGAAAATTCTCACACATGCTGTATCACTGGTTGGTTGCCCCAGAACACTTCACCTTGTAAATTTTGAATTTAGGAAAAGTTGTAGGAGATCCACATTAATTTATCTGATGTATTAGCACCACTTACCGGGTGATGATAAAACGCAAAATGATGAGAACAATCATGCTAAATTTTGAGTACAATAACACTACTGAATATCTGACACGTTTTCTCTACGCTGTCTGAAGTCAGTAGCCTTGTAATTTTGCCGAATTTTATTTAGCAACCAAAATTACCATGTAAAAATTTTTCAGCACTGCGCAGCAACAGACTCCATATACTGATAAATGCTAGGTACTGCTATGGAAACTATAAAATGATATTTCCTGCCTTACTGGAATGAATTCTAAAAGGAATGTACAGGATAGTTCAACTTCCCCTTTCTCGGCCTAACTTGTACAGGGTACTACAGTGTCTATTTCCCCTTACATCTACAAAAAGAAGTTAAGGGTTTTGAAAAAATGGTAACACATTATGCCATTTTTGTAGTGAACTCATTACAATCATGCCAAAATGTGACAAGATGCTGACTGTGCTGTATCCACACCACATCCAGCGCATTCAGCATCTTTAACCAGTGGACATTTATAACCGGTTGGAACTGTGCCTTTGGATTAATTCTAACCCCCATATGATTTGTAACATTTTGTTCCCCAACAAGGCCCATTTTACCTGTGATGGAGTCAACAATACAAGAAACTCTCACTTATGGGATTGTCATAATCCACATAGAACTGTTGAAAGCAACTACCAACATTGCTTCTCTGTAAACATGTGGTGTGGTGCCATTGGTGACAAACTGGTCTGTACATTTTTCCGTAACACCTGACAAGTGATATTTAAGACGTTTTGCAAGATGAACTGCCAGCACTCTTAGAGAACAACTTGCTTGAGTGCTAACAGCGAATCTACAACTGTACATTGAATAACATATCTCAATAAATGCAATGTTCTTCTTTCTGTTCTAATTTATTTACTGTACTTGAAAAACTAATAACTCCTGAAGTGCAGCAAATTGGACCCACGTGTATATGATATTTTTGACTCAGCAGCAGCTCTGAAATTAAATCCTGAAATACTGACCTCAACTCCTGGGACACCCTGTATATTCTGACAAAAAATGTTTAAAAAATTGTTATTCTAAAAAAAATGTTGATACTACTAATAAGAGTTATGAGTAAGGATACACAACAATTGTATGAATAAAGTGAGCTCTGAAGAAACATAAGCAATCAATGGTGCTATCATTTAAACTGGATCTAATTTTGGTACATATTTGTTCAGCAGCAGAAAATGCCCTTTTGGATTCTATGAAGGATGGTGCAATGCACTGAGATAGTTGTAGACAAGTTGCAGGTTTACCCCTCTTATTCCCTCATCTTCAAAAAATTGTTTTTCTTCTTTAACCAAATTTCTAGGCTTTGAACTTTCTTAGCAGAAAATGTTAAGAATCTTTCATTAAATGCCAACTCAAGATTATCTTCTAATGACTCTGTATCATTTGAGTTAGGAAATTTCTTATTTTGGAAAGAACCTGCAGACCAGTGATGTTCTGTTCCATGTTGGTTTTCTACGTTTTGTTCATCATTTTCTGTAGGAGGAAGACATATTATTAAGTGAAGTATAATTTTCACTACAGCATCTTCTCTGAGTCAGGGAAATAATTTGCTATCAACTTGTGCCCCACTTTGCAAACAATGAAGAACCTGTGATAAATTTGTATGCATCTCTGAAATATGGAGTTTCAATGCTGTGTGCAGTTCTCTAGTTATTCCTGAATTTTCATTGCCAAGAGTTTACATCACAAAATTTTATAGCAGCATCTGTAATTAAAAGAGCTGTTTCTTTGCAGCATAGCACATGTACCAGTACTGTGTCAGTACCGGTAATTTGAGCACTGGGGGGGGGGATGACCAGGATCCTGGAATGAAGGTATTGTTAAGCCCTACACAAATATTTACACACAAGACATATGTCTCACAGCAAATATCACAAATGTTGGGATTAAAATAAAATTTCTGGACTGGAAGTGATAAAAAAGTTTATGAAGCCAAGTCCCTTGATAAGCCACAGAAAATCAGACAATACTCAACTCATGCCTCAATATTTTCTTTGGTCACACCAAATGCATCTACAAGGTGCTCCGTTAATGCACATGAGCCTACAAATCCCAGATATTTCAAAGCTATGGGGGGAAAAAGCACAAAGAAGTCAAACACAGAAATAAAAAATGTACAACAGCACTACAGAAGAGTTCCAAAGTTTAGAGAGGCAGGTAGAGCAAGACTAGCTTTAAGGAACATAAAAAACTGCTCTGTTATAGCATGAAAAGAGCATTATCACATAATGATTTGAACTCTAATTTCAGAAACAAATCAGTTTCTGATGATTCATAATCACAAGGACAGTAGGGAAGACATACACACTTATTACATGGCGAAAATTGTATCATTAAGAACGATACTATTGTGCCACCATTTGTCACCAAGGAGGAAGTTCATTATGTCACAAGGATTGAAAGTACTGATAGAACAGATCATGAAGTTCTGTTTCTTGCACAGCAGAGTGGTACCCATATTTCCTTTCATTTCACAAAGATTAAAATGAAGAGGACATTTTTGTGATGTAGCAAGCCAGTTTCATCAATTTAAGCTTCCACTGTAATTTGTAAAGCAGTGCGTTGAACAATTTATATTTTTTATTCATTGGCCACTTCCTGCTGTATCTATGGGCTTACTTTTATTTTTCAGTAATCAAAATAAAAACTGTTTAAAACGTATTCCGTTCAAACATACAGTTTGATTGGCACAGCTACAATTAGGTTTTACCAACATGCTTGGACAGAAAAAGTATGATTTGCTTTTTCAGTGTAATGCCCACTACTAATATCCTATAGAACAAAAAATGTTCTCAAAATCTGAGCACTCAATGAAGGCTCCTTGTGGAAAATTTGTTATTCTTAGTGACAAGAACATCAGTACCTTTTGGTTTTCAAAAAGGTCTACCAGTGACCCCTGTTTTCTCTGCAGACAAATACCATACATCTTACTTACTTACTTACTCCATGGAGCAGAGTCCTTCTTGAGAAGCTAACCGGTTCTGCAGCTAGTCAAGAAATTCCCCGCATTTTTGGAACCCGAAG
>Ga0209628_10000864_pt1 | contig 18973 bp, 17 predicted proteins | sample TergutCu122P4_FD_187285 | JGI IMG/M metagenome (GOLD analysis project Ga0209628, IMG submission 187285) | Cubitermes ugandensis P4 segment gut microbial communities from Kakamega Forest, Kenya - Cu122 P4 (SPAdes) (version 2) | ecosystem: Host-associated > Arthropoda: Insects > Digestive system...
ATTCATACTTTTTACCGATTTGATTAAAAACTTTTTCAACAGAATTTCCTTTGTCAAATTCTGCTTGCTGTTTAGGTGTAAAACCTTCGATTAAATCTCTTTGTAAATGACAGAATTCGTTTTTTTCATGAACAAGATTGGTAAAATCTACAGCTATAGTGTCATATTCCTGTATCATAATATTTGAAATAAATTATTTGATATTTGGATGTAAAGGTATAGATTTATTTTAATTTCTCAAAAAATAATTTCGACCTCCCAAAGCGGTATGATAAAATTTCAAATAACCAAATAAATCAAAATCACTGTTACAAACAACAATAATATTTTTTTCATGATAATATTGAATTAAAATGCAAAGTTATAAAAAGGTAAAATATTTTTATAGGATATTATTAATTTTGTGACGAAAAATCTTAATTTTGCAACCTTAATTCTAAATACGATGAAATACTGGGAAAAAGAAATTGAAACCATGAAACGTTCCGATTTGGAGAAATTACAATTGGAACGGCTGAAAAAAACCATAGAGATAGCAACACACTCTCCTTTTTATGGGAAAGTTTTTAAAGAAAACAATATATCTTCCGATTCCATAAAATCGTTGAAAGACTTGCAACGTTTTCCTTTTACGACAAAAGAAGACCTCCGTAATAATTATCCTTTCGGATTGGCAGCCATTCCTTTGGAAAAAGTGGTGCGCTTACATTCTTCGAGCGGAACAACAGGAAATCCGACGGTTATACTTCATTCACAGAAGGATTTGGACGAATGGGCTAATCAGGTAGCTCGCTGTATGTATATGGTTGGATTGCGAGATACGGATGTGTTCCAAAATACTTCGGGATATGGAATGTTTACCGGTGGACTTGGTTTCCAATACGGAGCAGAGCGTTTGGGGGCTTTAACTGTTCCGGCAGCCGCAGGAAACAGTGCGCGGCAAATCAAGTTTATCCTGGACTTCGGCACTACAGCTTTACATGCTATTCCGAGTTATGCCACTCGTTTGGCCGAAATTTTTATCGAAATGGGATTGAACCCAAGAAAAGATACCAAACTGACCACTCTTTGCATCGGCGCCGAACCTCATTCGGAAGAGCAACGCAGGCGAATAGAAGAATTACTCGGAGTTAAAGCATACAACTGTTTCGGCATGTCGGAAATGAATGGGCCGGGCGTAGCGTTTGAATGTACGGAGCAAAACGGTCTCCACATTTGGGAAGATTATGTGATTGTCGAAATCGTAGACCCTGAAACTTTGCTACCGGTAGAAGACGGAGAGGTTGGAGAACTCGTATTGACTACGATCAACCGCGAGGCAATGCCGCTTTTCCGCTACCGCACTCGCGACCTGACTTGTTTCCTGCCCGAAGATTGCCCATGTGGAAGAACGCACCGCAGAATTGCCCGCCTCAAAGGCCGCAGCGACGATATGATTATTGTAAAAGGAGTAAATATTTTCCCGATTCAGATTGAAAAAATATTAATGAATTTCTCTGAATTAGGAATGAATTACCTGATTACAATAGATACAATCGGCAATAACGACGAAATTCTTGTTGAGGTTGAACTTGGAGATTTCAGCGTAGATGATTACCTCGAATTACAAGCATTGACCAAAAAAGTAACCCATCAGTTGAAAGACGAAATATTGTTAACTCCTGTGGTGAAATTAGTAGGAAAAGGTTCTTTGCCTCAATCCGAAGGCAAAGCTGTTCGCGTTAAAGACCTCCGCAAAAACCACTAAGCAATTAATAATTAATAATTAACAATTAATAATTAATATCATGACGATTAATCAAATATCAATATTTTTGGAAAATAAATTCGGGAAACTGAATGAAATTCTTTCTATTTTGAGCAAAGAAAATATCCGGCTCATAGCAGCTACAGTAGCCGATACTTCCGATTATGGAATTTTGCGTATCATAACATCCGATCAACAAAAAGCATATAACTTGTTGAAAGAAAAACAGGTTTCTGCCAATTTAAGCGAAGTTATCGCCATTGAAATTGATCCGAGTATCGGGAAATTTGCAGAAACAATAGAACTTTTCACTCAAGCAGGAATCGAAATCGAGTATATGTATTGTTTCTCGGTTAATCACAAGGCGATGCTTGTATTGCGTACTAAGAACTTAGAAACCGCTTTCGAAGTCATTCGAAAAAATAATATGATAATTTTTAACTCTTAAATTTAAAATTGTATGTTTGGAATCGACGATCCCGGAATTTATATTGCCTATCTGATGATGGCAGGATGTCTTATTTTCTCTCTGATTTATGGAATTGTTAAGTGGAACGAAAAAGATGAGGAGGATAAACAATGAGCACAGCATCTTTAAGTTTTATCGTAATCATTTATCTTTTTATCGTTGCCATACTGGGGTATATGGGCTATCGCGGCACGAAAAACTCGTCTGATTTTCTGCTTGGCGGAAGAAATGTCAACTCGTTTTTAATGGCATTTACCTACGGAGCGACATTTATTTCAACCTCTGCTATCGTTGGTTTCGGAGGATTTTCAGCTGCCTTTGGTATGGGAATTCAATGGCTTTGTATGCTCAATATGTTAATGGGTGTGATTATCGCTTTTATTTTCTTTGGAAAACGCACCCGCAGGCTTGGTGTAAAATACGATGCCAAGACTTTCTCTCAACTACTTGGTCTGCACTACCAATCACGTCACGTTAAGATTTTTGTTGCAACGCTTATTTTTATCGGAATGCCCATATATGCAGCAGTTGTGATGAAAGGTGGTGCTGTTTTCATCGAAGAGATTTTCAAAATTGATTACAATATTGCCCTGTTGATTTTTACGCTTATCGTGGCTGCTTATGTGATTTCAGGCGGAATCAAGAGTGTGCTTTATACCGATGCTTTCCAAGGAATCATTATGATTGTGAGTATGGCGCTCTTGTTTGTGTTTTTCTACAAAATTATGGGATTCAGTTTCATCGAAGGAAACCGTCAACTGACAGCCATTGCCGATATGGTTCCGGAAAAATTCAGCGCACTCGGAGTTCGAGGTTGGACGGCAATGCCTGCCTTTAATTCGCCTCAATGGTATACTTTGGTTACTTCGCTTATTTTGGGTGTAGGTATCGGTTGTTTGGCGCAACCTCAATTGGCTGTGCGTTTTATGATGGTTAAAAGTGATAAGCAAATCAGTCGTGGCATATTGATTGGCTGTGTTTTTATTTTCTTTACTGTCGGCACAATTTATCATATAGGCCCGTTGACTAACTTGTATTTTTTAAAACACTTCGGAAAACTTTCTGTAGAAATGTCGCCCGATATTGATAAAATTATTCCTTTATTTATCAACAGCGCGATGCCCGTATGGTTCAGTGCAGTATTTATGCTTTGCTTGTTATCGGCCGGTATGTCTACCTTGAGTTCGCAATTTCACACGATGGGAGCGGCTCTCGGAGCAGATATCATTCCCGAAGTAAAAGAGAAAAAACCTGAAAAGAAATTTGGGCTTGGCGTGCGTTTCGGAATAATTTGTTCTTTATTAATTAGTTATGTGGTTTGTTATGCGCTGAGTGCAAGTATCATTGCCCGCGGAACGGCGTTGTTTATGGGAATTTGCGCAGCCACATTCCTGCCGACTTATTTCTGCTCATTATATTGGAAAAAAGCCAATAAAACAGGAGCTTTGGCAAGTCTATGGACAGGTGCTTTAGCAAGCATCTTCTGTATGGTTTTTCTGCATCGGGCAGAGGCCGCTCCGATAGGATTATGCAAAGCTTTGTTCGGAAGAGATGTGTTGATCGATGTTTTTCCTTGGTATGCCATCGACCCAATTGTTTTCGCTTTGCCTTTATCGGTAGCGGCAATAATTATCGGTAGTCTTTGGAATCAGAAAAAATAAGTCATTACACCTACAATGCGATTATTGGTTACATCGTGAGTGTCTTTTACTTTTCCGTCTTTAAAATCCAATGTGCCGTATGAAACAGTGGTCATTTCGTATTCTATGCCAAATGACCAATGTTTTACGTTATACGATACTTGGGGAGAAATACGATATACTTGGTCAATATTACTTGCTCCGAATGTGAAAGGATTTGCCACTAATTCGGCAGATGAACCTAAATTCTTTGAATAACCGAGAAATAATCCGGCTTGGTATTTGGTTCCGTATGTTATATTCAACCAACTTGTAGAATTATTCAAATTGGTATATTCGAAACTGCCATCACTATTTATTTTTGAAATGCCATATCCGCCCATTAGCAACAAATGTCCCATATTTTGGCCATAAATGGTTTTAGCCTTGATAGCAAATTTATCGTTGGTATATTGGGCAAAAGCATTGAAAGAAAGAGAAGAAATATTATCCGAAACTTTTGTATTGATTATTTTCGGTTCTCCATTTATTTCTGCCTCTTTTAGCCCAATGGTGCGAGGACGTAAGTGCATGAAGTTCGCACCTGCTCCGGCTATCCATCCGTTTTTTGAATAATCAAATCCCAGATATAATTCAGGTAAAATTCCGTCTCTCAAATATTCGGGAGAAGAACCCAAAGGCCCCGGGGAAAGAAATTGTGATTGATATATAGCGGATAAATAAGTCTTGAAAGCATTCATTCTGTAATCCACGCGAACTTGTGGACTCCGGTTAAACGGTTGAAAAGGACTACCCGTTGCTAAACTCATTACAGTCGGAATCACTTCGCCAAACATCGGATGCCAAGTATGCCCGGCCAATAAATCTACTTTTTTCCACGACAATTTTGTCCAAGCCTGTCGTATTCGCAACATCGTATTACTTGTATTGTTGCTTGAAAAACCATCAAAATCGCCCTCTATTTTGGCTGAAGTAGTAGCACCCCAAACATCCGGCCCTTTAACATTTACTCCGAAACGACTTGCAGCACTCAACATTTTGGAAGAAGGAATAGCGTTTAAATCTTCACCCAATTCATTCAAATTTCTATCCAAAGGAATCAAATAGAATAATCCTGCGGCAGAAGCCAAACTCCGACGAGAATCGTAATAAAAATCATTTCTGACAAATCCATAGATATTGACAGAAACCTTTTTTTCTTCTTGCGCCATTGCAGGCAAGAGCGTAACAAAAACAATGATTGAAATTAAAAATCTTTTCATATTTTACACTTTTTAATAAAATTGTGCAAATATGCGAATTTTTATTTAACTAATCATAAACCAACCGGATTTTCCTTGATTTATTTTTTTTAATTGTTGGTCTAAAATTGTATTTTCCGATTTTTGGAGTGTAGGATCGTCTTCCAAAACCTCTTTGGCTAAATCTCTTGCCAAACTTAATATTTGCCCGTCTTTGGCTAAATTGGCGATTTTCAGGTCGAAAGCGACACCGCTTTGTTGGGTACCGTCAATATCTCCGGGGCCGCGAAGTTTTAAGTCTTCTTCGGCAATAATAAATCCATCGTTAGTTTCGGTCATGATCGACAAGCGTTTGCGGGTAACTTCCGATAACTCATAACGGGTAAGTAAAATACAGAAAGATTGATCGGCTCCACGCCCTACCCTCCCTCTTAATTGATGTAATTGAGAAAGGCCGAAACGTTCGGCACTTTCAACCACCATAACAGAGGCATTGGGAACGTTTACACCCACTTCAATTACCGTAGTTGCAACCATAATTTGCGCCTCTCCGGAAATAAATTTCTGCATTTCGGCATCTTTTTCGGCAGGTTTCATTTTGCCGTGAACCATACAAACCTCGTATTCGGGAAATATTTCTTTGGTATGTTCGAATCCTTCGGTCAGATTTTTCAAATCCATTTTTTCGCTTTCTTCAATCAATGGATAAACGATGTAAACTTGCCGGCCTTCTTTCAACTGTTTACGAACCGATTCGTATAAATTAAAACGTTTGCCGCTATACATGTGAATCGTCTTAATGGGTTTTCTGCCCGGAGGGAGTTCGTCGATTACAGAAACATCCAAATCGCCATACAAGGTCATGGCTAAAGTACGAGGAATAGGTGTTGCCGTCATTACCAACACATGAGGCGGAATAGCATTCTTTTTCCACAACCGAGCGCGCTGTGCTACGCCAAACCGATGTTGCTCGTCAATAACCACCAATCCCAAATTGGCAAAACTTACGGTTTCTTCAATCAATGCGTGAGTTCCTATCAAAATTTGCACTTTACCCGACTGAACATCAGGAAGTAACACGTTTCGATCTTTCTTCTTTGTAGATCCGGTTAATAAACGCACATCAATATCCAATCCGAAAAGCAATTCTTTGATTGTTTCAAAATGCTGTGTTGCAAGGATTTCTGTCGGCGCCATTAAAGCAGCTTGATACCCATTATCCAAAGCCATCAGCATACACATTAAAGCCACCAAGGTTTTTCCACTGCCTACATCGCCTTGTAACAAACGATTCATTTGCCGGCCGGTACAAACATCTTGCCGTATCTCTTTAATTACACGTTTTTGTGCATTGGTCAATTCAAAAGGAAGATTTTGCTTATAAAAATTATTGAAATAGTCTCCTATCTGATTGAATATCAATCCACCAAGACGTTGTTCTCGGTATTTGGTAACCCGGAGGATATTTAATTGAACATAAAACAATTCCTCAAATTTCAGCCGGTATTCGGCATCTCGGAGCAAAGCCGGAGTTTGAGGAAAATGGATATTTTTGAGGGCTGTATCTAAATCAATTAATTTGGCTTTACTTATGATTGTGGCATTCAAAGTTTCGGGAATGGTTCCTTGATAATTTTTGAAGATTAGGGCAACTAACTTGCGCAAGGCTAAGGAATTCAGGAAAGCATCCTTCATTTTTTCCGTAGTACTGTATTGTCCTTGAACTCCTACTTGTTGAGCCAATACCGAACTTTCTTTCTCCAATTCGGGATGGGCAACATTGATTTTTCCTCCAAACACGGTAGGTTTCCCAAAAAGGATATACTCCTCTCCTATTTTATACATGTTTGGGATGGATTTTAATCCCTTAAACCAAACTAATTCAATGCTTCCGGTTTCGTCGTAAAATTGTCCGGTTATTCTTCGTACCCGGCCTTCTCCTATTGTTTCGTATTTCCTGATTTTTCCTTTCAGTTGGATGTAAGGCATATTCCCATCTATTTCCCTTATCTTAAATATCTTACTTCGGTCGATATATTTGTAAGGAAAATAATATAGCATGTCTTCCCAAGAAAATACTTGGATTTCTTTTCCGAGCACATCAGCTTTTTTAGGGCCAACGCCGGGCAGATACATGATATTTTGGGTTTCGAGCATTCTAATTTCTTTTTGAACGCGGATGACGTAGAAGACACAGATTTTCGCAAATTAATAAAAAATCTGCGAAAATCCGTGTCATCCGCGTCATCTGCGTTCTATCAGCCTTTCGGCAATAATTAAATCAACCGGAGTGGTTATTTTGATATTTTCCCTTGCTCCTTCTACTTCATATACAGGATATTCGTTGAGCGATTCCACCACAGAAACATCGTCGGAAAATGTATCGGAAAATTCCTGTTGATATGCTTTTTTTATAATTTCGGAATTGAAAACTTGCGGAGTTTGCACCAAGCAATAATCGGCTCTATTTACAGTAATACTTCCTTTTTCTGTTTTTTTTCGGAGTGTTTCTACCACAGGGATGACAGGAAATGCAACGCCTTTTTCTGCTGCTTTGTCAAAACAACGACTGATAACATCTTTGCTCACCAGCGGACGAACACCGTCGTGTATTCCTATAATTACATCTTTTTCAGTGATTGTGTTTAATCCGTTTTTTACGGAATGGAAACGGGTTTCTCCTCCGGAAACGATTTGATGATTTATCTTAAAATTATTTTTTTTACAAAGTTCGTTCCAATAATTTTGCTGCTCTTCGGGTAAAACAAGAATAATTTTAATCGTTTTATCGTAATTGAAAAAAGACTCGATGGTGTGCATTAAGACAGGTTTGTTATTTAAAATCAAAAACTGTTTGGGTATTTCAGCACCCATCCTTGTACCTTTTCCTCCTGCAACGATAATTATGTATTTCATATATTTTCGGGAGTTTCCTCACTGCGTTCGGAAACAGCGTTCGGCTTAAGCCAATGACATCTGTTCGCCCCGGGCACTGCACCGTCATTCCGAACGTAGTGAGGAATCTAATCTTAGTCGATACTATCTATAATCTTTTTCGTTTCTTCGTTGGCAACGAAAAGCTTATCCTTACAGACTTTCAAAAGCGAGGTTGTTTCTTTGATTTTTAAACTCAGTTCATCAATATCCAACTTGTTACTTTCAATTTGAGATAATATCTCCTGTAATTTTGAATAAGCCTCTGAATATGAAAGTTGATTTTTCTCCATTTTATTTTACCACAACTATTTTAGTAACAACTCCTTGCGTTCCATCGGAAGTTGCAGCCATTACAAGATAAACTCCTGATTTAACCCGTTCTCCTGACCTGTTTCTGCAATTCCAACTAAACTGACCACCGGTAGAAGTTCCTTGAAACATTACATTTCCGGACAAATCGGTTACTTTAACATTAGAATCTTTTATTAAACCCGTTACAACAACATCTCCGATAAAATCCGGCAGAACAGGATTAGGATAAGCATAAACATTCGAATAATCCGGAGCACCTTCTGTAGCGAGAGCAGTGTAAGATATTAATCCTTTGATCGTTGCAATAAAGACTTCTCCGGTATTATGATTGATTACAATATTATTGATTGTGTTAGAAAGCAACGGACTGTTATCTGTCGTATAATTGGCAATAACTTCGTCGCCCGATGGATTTACGAGAAAAACTCCGGCACCCATAGTTCCAATCCACTTTCTATTGGCACCATCGACGGCAATGGTATTTATTACTACACCTTCCAGCAAAAAATCTGCCAAATTGGTTCCATCATTTCGTGGAATTTTTGCACGATAACATCTGTTGAATCCGGCGCTGTTTGGTTCGGTTATTTTCAGAGGATTATCAAAAATTATCGGCCCATTACTGGTTCCTACCCAAACCGTACCATTCAAATCTTCGGCAACACAACTAAAAAAAACAATTTCTATCTTTTCTCCATCTTGATCAGTGAAACTATTTGAGAAAAAAGAAATGTCATCACTCGGATCATCAATCGTACCTCTGTCATTTAACACAAATACCCCTTTATATGTAGCAGATCCTCTATCAAAAATTATCCATTTTTGATTTGCTTTTGTTATACAGATCTGCAAAGGAAAATTACTTCCTGTTTCCGAAATAGTCTGGTTATACACATCAAACCATTTATTATCAGCAGAATACACACATATTGGAATCTTACTGTGAGCATTCATCACATAAAGATTATTTTTATTATCATAAGCTAATCCGGCTGTTCTGACATACCCCGCAGCATTATCGTTATCAGGATATATCGACTTTAATGCACCATTAGTATTTTTATGATTATATAATTTTACATAATCAATATTTTTTTGATTATAATCACTTCTCAATTCATAAACTCCTGAATTAACTAAAGATACAAAATAATGATCTTTATCCCTCGGATCTATAACAACATTAAAATAGTCATTATTATTAATGTAAGAAGATCCGGATTCGGGATCATTTTGAGCAGCCTTAAGAATTGCTTTTTCATCAGCATTAATCCAAGTTCCATCAGCCTCCATCACCATAAAAGTGCCCGGATTACCAAAAGCAGGAAAATCTCTTTCCCGACGACCTCCACCAACAACAGCAAGTTTTCCTTGAGCAAAAGTCATGTTAAAAGCTATATTTCTCTTTGGACTATTAATTGTGACCGGAGCACCTATATCTCCTGAACTTTTATCGAAACTCCGTATTCCGGAAAGTCCACATGCCAGCCAATAAGTCGAATTATTGGCAAAAGAAATGCGCACGGGAGAAATATCATTCGATGCGGAAAAAGCCGTAGATGTTGCTCCTGCACTCAAATCCGAGCAGGTATACATACTTGAATTGGTTATCATCACCAGTTGATTGTTAAGTATGCTCATTTGATTCACAGAAACAGGAGTGTTGAGAACACGAGTAACAGTTCCATTCGGACTACTTTGATAAAACACACCAACATTCGGTTGATAAAACACAAAATTATCTTTATAAGTCAAAATTTTCCGGATAGCAGAAGGATTTCCCGGATATGATAAAGCGTATGGCTCCCAATTGGCGGCCGTCAGCAAATTTCCAGTTTCTTTAGCCCTAAAAATACCACCATCCGTAGCTGCATACACAAAACCTCCCCATTTACATACGGAATATGTTTTTCTTCCTATGTTGTAAGTGTCTTTTTGCACTTTGTTTTTTGCATCTATGGCGAGAACTCCAAAATTCACAGAAACATAGGCAAGACTACCATAAACATCAATGCCGTTTACGGTTTTATCTACATTAATTCGATTCATAAAATCTGCCAAATTGTAAACATTTCCATTTGAAGTGTCGTATAAATCAATATTTCCGTTATCGTATACGAGCACAAGTGTTTTTTCTGCCTCTACATAAGCCATTTGAACAATGGAAACATCATTCAGCCCATCGACTTTAGAAATTAATTTTGTTTCGCTGAGAGCATTTCCGGAGGCCGGTTTATATCTTAATAAAGATCCGTCTAATAAAGATCCATCCCCTTTATACACTGCATACACATATCCATTGGCAACCTCTATCATTGTTGCATCTTGATATGCCATGTATGACCTCCATGTGCCAAGCGCTTGGCTTTGTGCCATTTGTATAGAAAAAACCATTAGCAAAGAAAAAGTCAGTATACTTTTAAACATTGATAGTCTCATAATAAAAAAGCTTTTAATTTATTTACAGCCAATGATCTATGGCTAATTTTATTTTTAGTTTCAAAGCCTAATTCGGCAAAAGTTTCGTTATATCCGTTTGGTACAAAAATAGGATCATATCCGAAACCTGTATTTCCTCTACCTGTCTCTATAATTTCACCTTCAATTTTTCCTTCAAATTGATATATCTTATCTCCTAATATTAAAGATATTATAGTTCTGAATTGCGCCCTTCTATCTTGTTTTGTTTCTAATTCTTTCAAGATTTTTTTCATATTGGCTAAGGAATCTTTAGAATCTCCTGCATAGCGTGCAGAATATACTCCCGGAGCATTATTCAAGGCATAAACTTCCAATCCGGTATCATCGGCAAAACAATCATACCCATATTTTTCTTTCACATACCGGGCTTTTAATAACGCATTTTCTTCTAACGTATCTCCGGTTTCAGGAATATCTTCCAAACAATTAATGTCGTTTAGCCCTAAAACTTCATATTCCGCACCCAACATGTCTTTTATTTCTTCTAATTTATGGCTGTTATGCGTAGCAAAAACTATCTTTTTCATAGTATATCAAACGTAATAAGGAAAAGAAAATTATGTTTATTTAGCCTTTATTTTATCAAAACCTTCTCCGTAAACTCCAATAACAGAACTTTGAGATATAAAAGCGTCAGGATCAATATTTTTTATCAGGCGAAAAATAGTTACAGATTCCGTTTTTTTTGCTATTACCACCACAACTTTCACCTCTTTTTTTGAATACCACCCTATCCCGTCTAATATGGTACATCCTCTGTGTAGATGTTGGTTAATTGCATCTGCGATTTCATCGTATCGATCCGAAAATATGAGAAACTGAACAGATTGTCTCGCTCCGTTTAAAACCATATCGACGGTATACGATGAAATTCCTAAAAGGACAACGCTAAAAGCTATTTTCTCAATACTGTGAAATATAAAATAAGAAGAACTTATTATTAATAAATCGCAAATCATCAAGCCTTTACCAACAGTAATGTCTTTATATTTGTTTATGATTAAGGCCAAAACATCTGTGCCGCCGGTACTTCCTCGAGCATTGATAACAATACCGATGCCGATACCACATAATACGCCACCCAGTATGCAACTCATAAAAGGCTGATCATGAACAAAAGGTTTTGTTATTACATGTTGAAATATCGAAAGCAGGAAAGTCAATGCTACCACTCCGAAAATAGTTCGGATGCTGAATTTCAGACCGAATACTTTTATGGATAATGCCAAAATTCCTATATTGATTACGAAATATGAAATTCCGACCGGTATTTTCGATGAATAAAATATCAGAGCGCTGATACCGGCAACTCCTCCCGGAGTAATTTCGTAAGGAAGTATAAATCCAACAAAACCTATCGAGTAAAAAAGTAAGCCTAAAACAATAAACGAATAGTCTTTTGCTTCAACCCAAAACAGTGCTTTATCTATTTTCATATAAGTTCTCTGATTTAAAAAGCTTCTCTGTACTTACTCTCTGCTTTATCCTCCAATATACTGAGATAACTATTATAGCGGGATTGGCTGATTAAACGATCATCTAAGGCTTTTACAACAGCGCAATTAGGTTCTTTCCGATGAGTGCAATTATTGAATTTGCAATCTTTGGAAAAGTTAAATATCTCAGGGAAATAATGAGAAATCTCATTATTTTCCATATCGATGGTACCAAAACCTTTGATTCCGGGAGTATCAATAATATATCCACCCATCGAAAGAGGTATCATCTCGGAAAAAGTTGTGGTGTGCATTCCTTTGTTGTGGTATTCGGAAATATCTTGTGTTTTCAGGCTTAAACCCGGAACAATTTTATTAATAATTGTAGATTTTCCAACACCGGAATGTCCGGAAAGCAACGTGATTTTATCTTTCAATAATCCGTTCAGATTTTCCAAACCAATTTCCTGCCGAGCTGAGACTTTGAAACAGGGATAACCTATCGATTCATACAAATGTATGATTGCATCCAAATATTCGAAATCTTCTATTTTGTATCTGTCAATTTTGTTAAAAACAAGCCTCACAGGTATGCTATATGCCTCCGCTGTTGCCAAAAAACGGTCGATAAAAGTAGTGGTTGTAATCGGATAATTTACCGTTACAATCAATAGTGCTTGGTCGATGTTACTGGCAATAATATGAGATTGTTTGGAAAGATTGGAAGACCGGCGAATGATATAATTCTTCCGGTCTTCTATTTCTGTAATGAAAGCTGTTCCTTCCGGATTTTGTTCAATTAAAACACGGTCTCCAACAGCAACAGGATTTGTAGTGCGAATGTCTTTCAGACGAAAATTACCCTTGATTTTGCAGTCAACGATTTTCCCGTGATCAGTACAAACTTGATACCAACTTCCCGTGTTTTTAATAACTAAACCCTTCATTTGGAGTTGAAAGTTGAAAGTTGAAAGTTGAAAATTATTGATTAAAGCAAAACATCACTTTCAATTTTCAACTTTCAACTTTCAATTCTAAACAGTCATTATTTCTTTTTCTTTGTTTGCAAATACTTCATCAACTTTTTTGATGTATTTGTCGTGCACTTTTTGCAGACTGGTTTCGCTATCTTTTCCAATATCTTCGGAAACGCCTTCTTTTACTGCTTTTTTTACAGCTTCAACAGCATCGCGACGGGCATTGCGAACGCTTATCTTAGCATTTTCGGCCTCTTGTTTGGATTGTTTTACCAACTGTTTGCGTCGTTCTTCGGTTAAAGGAGGAATACCCAAGCGAATAATTTCTCCATTATTTTCGGGAGTGATACCCACGTTCGAATTTTGTATGGCTCTTTCGATTTCTCTAAGCATCGGTTTTTCCCACGGGAGAACAGTTATTGTTTTCGCATCGGGAGTACTCACTGTTGCCACGTTTGTAATAGGCACTAAACTACCATAATAATCGACTTTAACACCATCCAAAATGCGTACATTTGCTTTTCCGGCACGGATGTGCGACAATGTTTCTTCTAAGAAAGCAACTGCATGTTGCATTTTTTCTTCCGAATCTTTTTCTATTTTCTTAACGTCTACCATAATTGTATGTTTTTTTGTTTTTGCAAATATAGAAAGAAATTCTAATATTTTCAATTATGTACTAAAGTTCCGATATTTTCTCCCGACATTACTTTTTTCAAATTTCCTACGGTATCCATATCAAAAACAATGATGGGCAAGTTGTTTTCTTTACATAAAGCAGTTGCTGTCAAATCCATTACCTTTAAGTTTCTGTTGTATATTTCATCGTAAGTAATGTCGTTGAATTTCACTGCGGTTTTGTCTTTTTCCGGATCGGCCGTATAAATTCCATCCACGCGGGTGCCTTTAAGCATCACATCGGCTTCAATTTCGATGCCACGAAGAGCAGAGGCTGTGTCGGTGGTAAAAAACGGGTTTCCGGTGCCTCCTGCGATAATTGCAATTTCTCCACGCTCCATGGCTGCGATGGCCTCCCATTTGGTGTATAAATTTCCGATGGGTTCCATGCGTGTTGCGGTAAAAACTTTAGCATTGATGCCTGCTTGAGTCAATGCCGAACTTAATGCCAAGCTGTTGATTACGGTTGCTAACATTCCCATTTGGTCGCCTTTCACTCGGTCGAATCCTTTGGATGTTCCGCTTAAACCACGAAAAATATTTCCGCCACCGATAACGATTCCGATTTGAATTCCCATGGATGCAACTTCTTTGATTTGCATTGCATAGTCTGACAAGCGTTTTTCATCTATTCCGTATTGTTTTTCTCCCATCAGGGATTCTCCACTTAATTTGAGGAGGATTCTTTTGTAAGTTGCCATATTGTTTATTTTAAATTATTATCTGTTTTTTCAAATGAATTAAATAGACTGAAATTGTGATCAATTACTCCGCCTCTCATCCCAGCCGCTTCGGTTATCGTGTGAAACAAAAAGTCTGTCCGAAATCTTCCGAGTCTATTTTTCTGAAGGGCAGTATATTTTCCCATGTTTGATTCTTTGTAGGCAGGAGACATCCAAATAAAACCGGCCGGATTATGGATAGGAGGCGAATCCGCAGCATGTAGCCACACACCATTTTCTCCCAAGCTTTCTCCATGATCGGATAAATAAAAGAGAATAGCATTTTTATCTCTTAACCGGTCAATGATATTGTGGAGGAAATAATCCGTACATAATATTGTATTATCATAAGAGTTTATTAGTTCTTCCGGTGTACACGAAGATATTATCCGGCTTTTAGTTATCGGATTAAATTGCTGAAATTCATCGGTATAGTGCGCATTATAGTACCAGTGAGAACCTATCGTATGCAATATGATTAATTTTCGTTCTTCTTCTCGCTGAAGAATTTGTTCGAAATACGGGAATAAATCCATATCTACCCATTTATAATCAAACACATAAGACGACCTGTTGATATTAGCAAATATCAGTGTGTCGGTCTCGTGCATAAAATAGGCATACGTTTTTGCAGACTCTTGATTGGCTAACCAAGCAGTATAAAATCCGCAATAATTAAACAAGTCGATAAATGAACGTTCGCTGTAGGCTCTTTCCTGAGAAATACTATCGGAACGAGTTAAAATATGAGGCAAACTGACGTTTGTATAAGCATATTCAGAATAGATATTCGGAAAAGAAATAATATCTTCATTCGACAAATGAGGAGTTGTATTCCTGTGATAACCGTTAAATTCCAAATGATCGGCACGAAGAGATTCTCCGATAACGAATACAACAATTAACTCATCATCTTCGCCACAAATAACGTTTTCAGACAGACTTGCTCTCTCCTTCTGAATTTCTTGTTTCTCTGAAAAATATCTTGAGGTTATAAAATACACATTTAAGGGTATTCTTTCCGATACCGGATTTTTAATTCGTTGAACGTTAAATACCACCAGAAAAAATAATATCGAAACGATCCAGTGAATACCGGATTTATATACTTTAATCTTTTTTATCCTGTAGATTACCAATAGAATAGAAACCGCCAAACTGAAAATCACCCACAGAATTAACCACGGAGTTATCAGATCCATAGATGTTTGCGTATCATTGCTTAAAGCAGCATCCAGTATCATTGTAGTTAAGGTGGTTCCTGAAGTATAACGAAAATATGCTAAAATTGACGATAAAAAACATATCACCGGGTATAATGCCGAAAATATATATTTATTGATTGAGATTAAATAAACAACAGAACCTATTGCAATTAAAAGCACTACCCATTGCAAAAATATCTCGATAAAATCCTTGAATTTATGGAAAGGCAATTTGATGAAATCTGTCGAAGTGAAACAAATTCCAATGAATAAAGTCGCAATTAAAACAAATCCAAAGTATTTTAAGTTTTTCTTCAAAAACATCATAACAAATCGATTATAAGACGCCTTTTTCTCGTCCGACTATAAACGGTGCATACTTGTTGATTAAATATATGACCGGTGCAAGTAAAATAAACGTGAAAATTGCATACATAACATTAATGAATAATCCTCCATTAGCGGTTTCTGCCGGAATGTGAAACACGAAAACTTGTATTGCTTTTAACAAACTAAAACACATCAGATGAAAACCCAAAATGAAGATTGTATTGCGTCCGTAAAAATGAAATAACCGATGATTTGGCATGCAATTACTCAAAAAAAGAATACACAAAATACCGGAAAATGCGCCTACAAGATACAAAAAATAATTATTAAAAACGCGATGAACCATGGAAATTGTTCCCCCTGCACTGTTTATATGCGAAATATAAAACGTTAATGCTCCGAATAGAATCGTAAAAAACATCTTGTATATGAGTTTCTTATTGCAGATATAGGTTTCAACTAAATTGTTTTTCCTTAGCCAATTGCCCATAAAAATAAACAGTAAAGCAAAAAAACTGACATCTATACCGAAAGGCAATCTAAAGATTTGCATTTTATTTAACAGTACACCTACAGAAAATGCAATTAAACACATCAAAAACGATACCTTCTTAAAATATTTCCGAATGCCATAAAATATGATTTCAGCACAAAAAAGAGAAGGTAAAAACCAAATCGGAAAATTAAATCCAAGATAGTCTTTCGATGGAATTGCTAAAAAAATTCCGATAATATGTTTCAACACAACAGATGTATTTTGCCCATCTAAAGAATCATTTCCATATTTTCTTCCTACAAAATACCAAAAAAAGAACGTTACAAAAGCAAAAAATATATAAGGGATTAAAAGCGCTTTGGCTTTCTTTTTTGTAAATATGAAAAAAGAATCTGAATTGCCAGACATCAAATAACCGGAGATTAGAAAAAATACCGGCATGTGAAAAATATTAATAAATGAATATATTTCATTCGAAATCGACAAATGCCCAAGAACAACAAGAAATATTGCAAATACTTTTACTGTATTTACAAACGGGATATCTTTTCTTGTACCATTTATTAACATTATATAGGATTAAATTTGAATAAGCCTTTCCAAATCTTCCAGCAACTCAAACATAGTGTGATAAACGCAATCTGCTCCGGAGTCTAACAAAACTTTATCCGGCAACGGACCTGTATTGACAGCAATGGTATAAATTCCTGCGGCTTTTCCGGATTCGACTCCGAGAGGTGCATTTTCAATAACAATGGCCTCCGATGCTTCTACTCCCACTTTTTTCAAACCCATTAAATAGGGTTCGGGATGTGGTTTGCCAAATTTTACATCGTAGGCAGTTACCATCAATTCTTTTTTGAAAAATCCGGGGAAATCGGCATTAAGTCTGTCGAGCAGCGAAAATTGTCCGGAGCCGGTTACGAGCACAGGTGTAATTCCGAGTTCTTTGACTTTCGTCAATACCTCCAAAACGCCCGGCATTGGCTTTGTTTTTTCCAATTCAAGAAAGCGAGCGCATTTTTTGTCGTAGATTTCTTTCTTTTCTTCCTCGGTGGCATCGCGTCCGAACGACTGATTGTATAAAATATTAATCGTTTTGAATCCGGTGCGTCCTTCATACATGTAAAAATCTTCCGGCTGACATTCAACACCATACAAAGTCATCGTATCATGCCACGCTTTCGACTGATTGGGCATGGAGTCGTAAATGACTCCATCCATATCAAAAAGGGCTGCTTTTATCATTATATTCTTGCTTGAATGGCTTTACTTTCTGTCTCAAATCCCGGTTTGTTCAACAAGGCAAACATATTTTTCTTGTATGCCTCAACGCCCGGTTGATCGAACGGATTAACACCTAACATATATCCGCTTATTCCGCAGGCTTTTTCGAAGAAGTAAAGCAATTGTCCGAGGTAATATTCGTTGAGTTCGGGCATTTCTATTTTGATGTTGGGAACGCCTCCGTCAACGTGAGCTAATTGGGTTCCTAATTCGGCCATTTTGTTTACGAAATCGACTCTTTTTCCGGCAAGGAAATTCAATCCGTCTAAATCTTCTGCATCGAAAGGAACTTCGACTTTGTAGTTGGGAGCAGCTACGGATATTACCGTTTCGAAGATACTGCGTTCGCCTTCTTGAATCCATTGTCCCATCGAATGTAAATCGGTTGTAAAATCTACCGACGCATTGAAAATACCTTTGTTTTCTTTTCCTTCACTTTCTCCGTAAAGTTGTTTCCACCATTCGGAAACAAAATGTAATTTCGGATGAAAATTAGCCAAAATTTCTATTTTCTTGCCCGATTTGTATAATTCGTTGCGAGTAGCAGCGTAAATTGCTGCGGGATTTTCGGCAAAAGGAATATCTGTTCCGGTAGCTTTTTCCATACTTACTGCGCCCTCTACCAATTGTTTAATATCTATTCCGGCAACAGCAATCGGCAACAAACCAACAGGAGTAAGCACGGAGAAACGACCGCCAACATCATCCGGAATAACGAAAGTCTTGTACCCTTCTTTCTTAGCCAATGTATGCAATGCTCCACGCGCTTTGTCTGTGATGGCAACGATGCGCTCTTTGGTTTCATTTTTTCCGATAGCATCTTCCAATTGTTTTTTCAGGATTCGGAAAGACAGTGCGGGTTCGGTTGTTGTTCCCGATTTGGAAATATTGATGATTCCGAATTGTTTTCCTTTTAGGTAAGAAGAAAGTTCATATAGATAATCTTCACCGATATTGTGTCCGGCATATACGATTACCGGATTTTTGCGGTTGCTTTCCAATGAATCAAAAGTTC
>Ga0209628_10000865_pt1 | contig 18937 bp, 12 predicted proteins | sample TergutCu122P4_FD_187285 | JGI IMG/M metagenome (GOLD analysis project Ga0209628, IMG submission 187285) | Cubitermes ugandensis P4 segment gut microbial communities from Kakamega Forest, Kenya - Cu122 P4 (SPAdes) (version 2) | ecosystem: Host-associated > Arthropoda: Insects > Digestive system...
TGAGAGATAGAATTGTTACAGGAAAATGGATTAAAGAATGATTGCATTGGCTACTAAGTGAACTTTGAAAAATAATGGGTTGCACAAACTCAAATTGTATTTTTATTTTTCCTGCACTAAAAAAAAGATTTAGCCAAATTTAATGTTTCTTTGCACCGGGAAAAATAAAAATCAACAATTAAAACCAATAGAATTATGAAAAAAAGATTAAAAAAAGTTAATAATTCCTTTCTCCTTTTCTTCTTTCTCCTATCTCCTTTTTTTCTTTTCTCTCTTTTTGCGCAAAAGCCGCAAAACGAATTTTCTATTTATGTTGGCGGCGGTTATGAAGCTTTTATTATTCAAAAACCCACTAGCAAATCCTCCTCAAAGGGTTATGGCATAGACGCAGGGGTTGGTTTTACTGTTTTTTTTGATAGAAATTGGGGGCTCCATACGGGAGTAGGGTTCGGATTGTTCAATGTAAATAACGAAGTAGATAAATTTTATTTTATTACACCCGAACAAGAAGACTGTGAGCGTTATCTCTATAATTTGCACACAACATTGAATAACTATAGCGAAAACCACAAAACTTTATTTATAACTCTTCCTATAATGGTGCTATATCAAACTAAAATGGCGCCATTATCCTATAAAAGTAAGAGTGCAAAAGCAGGGTTTTACGCTATGGTCGGAGCTAAGACGCTCTTTCATATCAAGAATAATTACACAACGAAAGTAGCATCTATCTTTAACGCCGCTTATTATCCCGAGTTCGACAATTGGATTAATGAACTGCCCATTTTATGGTTAGGAAAGTTTTCAGGAAGTGGCACTAATGGAAAAATGAAATTTAACGTTTTGCCCATGTTTGCTTTCGAAACCGGATTTAAATGGCAAATTGGTAAAAATCTCTATCTATATACCGGTGTCTATTTCGATTGCGGCTTGTACGACTACACCAAAAAAAGCAGAACATCTTACACCGATTACACTGCGCCGGAGCATCTTTCCGAGCTCAAATTAATAGACTTTGCTAAAAGGATGAACTTGATGGCGGTGGGTGTAAAACTAAGATTGGCTTTTTGTAAATCGAAACCAAAAACCTGCTGCCGGTAAAGTTTCGGAAAACAAGTAACACTTTTCGCGAAATGCAAAATGTACAAAATATTACTTTCTTCTATATCTTACAATACCGTACACAATCCCTCCCAAAATAGTTCCATACAATATTATAATACAAGCTACCGAAACGGGTTCATATTTCCGGATAGCATCAGGTTCAAATTCAAAACGGATATGATGCTCTCCCGCAGGCACATTAAGAGCACGCAAGGTATAGTTTACTCTGAAATGTTCCACAGGTTCGTTGTCAATATAGGCATGCCATCCGTAGGGGTAGTAAATTTCGGAGAAAACAACAATCCCCTCATTAGGTGCATTTGAATGATATTCAATCATATTTGGTGCGTAAGAAAGTAAGGTAACTGTATCTGTTGCATTATTTCCGGAAACAAAATCTTTTACAAAACCGGCAAATTTAGCATCCAACACTGCCGTTGTATTCAAATCAATATAATTTAATGCATCACACTCTTCGTTGGGGGTATTCACAATGAGAACAGAATCAATATACCACGCATTGCCCATAGCATCGGGGTTGTAACGTGGAACGGGATTGTTATTGGCATCGTTCATAATAACATACTTTGTGTTGAGCATATTAATAACTTGCATGTTCATTTTAGATATATGTTCGGAAATCAAATCTTGATACCGGCGAAGTTTAGCGGCGTGATATCCACCGATATGTTTGAGATAATAAGAAGTTCTTGATTCATTAAATGTATTGGTAGTGAGGTTAAATACTCTGAAATGTGGGTCGGGATCTTGTAAGATATACTCTTCGTAGGGTTGCTTTTTAAAATAGGATGTTTCGGCTTTAGGGGAGATAAAATTGTCATCGTTTAAGAAACGTTTGGCAACACTCCACATATCTGCCAAAATAAACACTCCCAACGCAATGGCAAAATGAACAAATTTGATTTTTTCTTTCACAAACACCCACAGTATTCCGGCGCCTAACAGGATAAAAATGAAAGAGCGGAAGGCATCCATACGCAGCATAGAGGCTCTTTCGGCAATAATGGCATTATTGAGCCACTCGGGAAATTGTGCAAAGATAGATTCGTCATTTGGTGAAGTAAAATCATAGAACCAACCACCAAGCAACGCAAAGAAAAGGCAAATTCCTGCAGTAATTCCTGCCGAGATATAAATATTTTTCAACAATTTCTCTTTTGCAATCTGCTTTTCCATAATTGTTTTAATGGCTAATAATCCGAGCAACGGCATCGTTACTTGAGCAACAACCAAAATAGATGATACCGCTCGAAACTTGTTGTACATGGGGAAGTAGGCAAAAAATAGTTCCGTAAGCGGCATAAAGTTCTTTCCCCAAGAAAGCAGAATAGAAAACAAAGTTGCTACTAAAAGTGCCCATTTATAAGGACCCTTAACAATAAATAGCCCTAACACAAAAAGGAAACAGATAATAGCGCCTACATAAACAGGTCCGGAAGTAAAGGGTTGTGTTCCCCAATAAACAGGTACATTCTTACAAAAATCTTCTGCGTTTTTTCGAGACACTCCATTGTTAATCAACTCTTTGTAAACAACAGAATGGGTGCCTACATCGTAATGTGAAGATGACCCCATGAAATTGGGAATGAGCAAAGTCATTGTTTCATCAACCCCGTAACTCCATTGGGTTGCATAATCCAAATCTAAACCTGCTGTTCTATTTTGCTCATCACTCTCTTTTTCCAATTCCGAATGTCCGCCCCTCATAGTTTCCTTTACATACTCATTATTTAAAGCAATTGTTGTATATCGTGTTCCTAATCCTACTCCAACTGCAACTACAAATAGTAATGTTGCAAACAGGAATTCTTTGATTTTTTTTTCTTTAATATGACTATAAAGTTCTGCAAAGAAGAGGCATCCGATCAAAAGGAAGTAATAGTATGCCATTTGGGGGTGTTTAACAATCCCCAAAGCGCTATAGATCATAGTAAATATTGCTCCCCACAGATATTTTCGATTATAAATAAGAAAGAATCCTGCAATTACAGGTGCCATATAGGCAATGGAGTTTGCTTTGGTTAAATGTCCTGCCTCAAGAATAATAATAAAATAGGAAGAAAGTGTAATGGCAATGGCACCAATAATACTCATCCAAACATTTACCTTAAATGCTCTAAGCATAATAAAAAAGCCCAGCAGATATAATATTATCATTTTCAGGATATCTTTAAACCACAAATGCGATGCATTACTAAGGGAAGTCAAATAGATTTCTGAATTAATTTTTCCATTTGTTATTTGAAAAGTGGGCATTCCTGAAAACATAGAACCTGTCCAAAAAGTATTCTTTCCATCTTTATCATTATAATCTCTTGCTTCTTTTGACATTCCTTTCCAACTGAGTGTATCACCTTGTTTTACTATTTTTCCATCCAAAGCAGGAGAACAATAGATGAGGGTAAACAAAATGAAAACTACCAATGCTATTAAATAGGGGAGAAACTTTTTCAATAAATCCTTATTCATAATTTTAAGTATTAATTTTAAAGCGCAAAAATAACATTATAAATGAAACAAGGAAAGCAAGATTAGCCGGCATTGGATAAATATTTATTTTTGCCAAAAAATCATAAATAGATTTCATGATGAAGTTTCGTACCGAATTGCCCATTCCCCAATATCCCATCCAAATCTCTTACCAAGATTTTATCTTACTTTTGGGGTCATGCTTTTCAGACAATATTGGCTCCTTTCTGACAAATAACCGGTTTCATGTACTTTCTAACCCATTTGGAGCACTTTTTAATCCGGTTTCTATTGCCAATGCTATTAAAATGGCGATTAACCCGGCATTGTTTACTGAAGATTACCGTTATTTTTTTGACAACCACTGGGTTAGTTTTGCCCACCACGGCTCGTTTTCTCATCCAAATGAAAATCAATTTAATAAACAAATTGATGAACAGTTTAGTCTTACAAAAACTTTTTTAGAAAAAGCAAATTTTCTGTTTATCACTTTTGGAACAGCCTATTGTTATCGTTTTTTAGAAAGAGATTTGGTTGTAGCAAATTGCCATAAAATCCCCAACACAAAATTTAAAAAACTCCGACTCCATATTAATGAAATTGTAGAATTATATAAAGGTATTATTTCGATCCTTCAATCCCTCAATCCTTCCATCCATATTGTTTTTACGGTTAGTCCTGTGCGCCATTTGGGAGATGGATTTCACGAAAACCAACTCAGTAAGGCAATATTGCATCTTGCAGTTGAGCAACTCATAAATGAGAAAAAAGTTTTCTACTTTCCTGCTTATGAAATTCTCATGGATGATTTGCGCGACTACCGGTTTTATGCAGAAGATTTGTGTCACACCGGCGAAAATGCTGTTCATTATATTGAAGAAATTTTTGAAGAGTCTTTTTTCTCGCAAGAAACAAAAGAGAAATTAAAAATAATTGAAAAAGAGAATAAATTTTTAAACCACAGAAAATTAAAATGAATTTTGAAGATATTTTTCATCCTTTTTCTGATTTAGATTTTGAAAAACATGCGTTGGCATTATATCAACATCAATATGAGCAAAATGCTGTTTATCAATCATTTTGCAAGGCTTTAAAAATAGAACCGACAGCAATAACCTCAGTAGAAAAGATCCCTTTTTTGCCCATCTCTTTTTTTAAAACGCATATTGTAAAAACCGGAAATTTTGAACCGGAAATCGAATTTTGGAGTAGCGGAAGTTCGGTGCACGGTGTGCGGTGTGCGCTAAGCGGTGTACAAGGAGAGGTATCTAGGCATTTTGTTAAAGATATTGCTTTGTATGAAAAGGCATTTTTGTGTTCGTTTGAATTTTTTTACGGAAATCCTGCAGAATATTGTTTTTTGGCGCTATTGCCAAACTATTTGGAACAAAAACATTCCTCTTTAATCTACATGATGGATAAGTTAATTTCTTGTTCGAAATATACGGAGAGTGGTTTTTATTTGCATAATTTTGATGAATTGTATGAAAAAATTCTCCTTTTAAAAGAAAAAAAGATAAATACAATCTTATTTGGCGTTTCGTTTGCTTTGATGGATTTTGCAGAAAAATTTACTTTTTCTGCGCCGGATTTAATAGTGTTTGAAACGGGTGGTATGAAAGGCCGTCGCCCAGAAATAGTAAAAGAGGAACTGCATCAAATTTTTTGCAATGCGTTTGGTGTTCAAAACATTCACTCCGAATACGGGATGTGCGAACTGATGTCGCAGGCATATAGCATAGGAGAAAACCGGTTTGTTGCGCCGCCTTGGATGAGGCTCTTGCTTCGCGACGAAAAAGACCCGTTCAATTGTAGCCAAACCCTTAGTACCGGTGCCATCAACATTATTGACTTTGCCAATCTTCACACCTGCGCCTTTATTGCCACAGATGATTTGGGAAAAAGCGCCAAAAACGGAATGATTGAGATTTTGGGCAGGTTGGATGCCGCGCAAGTAAGAGGGTGTAATTTGATGGTTTTATGAAAAATTTGAGCAATAAAAACGCAAAATTTTATACCGGAAAAAACACTATATTCGCCGCACGAAAAACATCAACATAAATCATTAATAATTAACATTATGAACAATCAACTTTTTCATTTCAAACAGCCGCTCAATGAGCCGATCTATTCTTATGCACCCGGAACCCCCGAACGTGCCGCTTTACAAGCCGAATTGGAAAAACAGTATAATCAGGTTATCGAAATTCCTCTTATCATTGGTGGTAAAGAGGTAAAAACAGGTAAGATGGGAAAAGTGGTAATGCCCACCGAGCACAAACACGTGTTGGCAAATTATCATCAAGTAACCGAAAAAGAGGTAAAAATGGCTATTGACGCCGCCATGGCTGCAAAAAAACAGTGGGAAGAGATGCCCTGGGTGGAACGCGCCTCTATTATGATGAAAGCCGCCGAACTCATTTCAAAGAAATATAGATACGTGATCAGCGCAGCTACCATGCTCGGACAGGGCAAAAGCCCATTCCAAGCCGAAATTGATACTCCTTGTGAATGTATTGACTTTTTGCGCTTTAATGCGTATTTTGCCTCACTGATTTATGCACAACAACCCGTTTCCGACAATACTACTATTAACAGAATGGAATACAGACCCTTAGAAGGTTTTGTATATGCCATTACTCCGTTTAATTTTACTGCTATTGCTGCCAACTTGAACGTAGCACCGGTATTAATGGGCAACGTAACGGTTTGGAAACCGGCTACAACCGCCATTTTGTCTAACTATTATTTAATGCAGATTTTTAAAGAAGCCGGCATTCCCGATGGCGTTATTAATTTCTTGCCCGGCAGCGGCTCTATTATCAGTAAAGTGGTTTTCGATTCTCCCGACTTTGCAGGCGTGCACTTTACCGGAAGTACGGAGGTTTTCAATGCGTTTTGGAAAACTATCGGAACTAATATTGACAATTATAAAACATACCCGAAAATTGTGGGCGAGACCGGCGGAAAAGATTTTATTTTCGCGCATAATTCGGCAGACCCGAGAGAGTTGGCAGTGGCTATTCTACGTGGCGCCTTTGAGTATCAAGGACAAAAATGTTCGGCTGCCTCACGATGCTATATCCCCAAATCAATTTGGAAAGAAACGTTAGACCATATTAAAGAGATGATGAAAACGGTAAAAATGGGCTGTGTGAGAGAGTTCTCCAACTTCATTAATGCAGTAATTGACGAGAAATCGTTTGACAATATTGCCGGTTTTATTGACAGAGCCAAAGCTTCCAAAGATGCAGAAATCGCGTTGGGGGGTAAGTACGATAAATCAATTGGGTATTTTATTGAGCCAACTATTATTGAAGCAAAAAAACCTGACTATGAATCTATGGTTATTGAAATCTTCGGACCGTTAGTAACGGTTTATGTTTATGACGATAATAAATATGAAGAAACGTTGAAATTGTGCGACGAAACCTCTGCGTATGCGCTAACCGGTTCTATTTTTGCAAGAGATCGCTACGCACTGAATTTTGCGATGGATAAGTTACGTTACTCCGCAGGGAACTTCTATCTCAACGATAAATGTACCGGAGCCGTAGTTGGCAATCAGCCCTTTGGAGGCGCCCGCGCTTCAGGCACTAACGACAAAGCCGGCAGCGAACTTAACCTCTACCGATGGATTAGTCCACGAACCATTAAGGAAACGCTGGTACCACCGGTAAATTACGGGTATCCGTTTTTGGGATAAAATGGAACATAAAGCCGGCTTCGTCAATATTATCGGAAATCCCAACGTGGGCAAAAGCACCCTCATGAACCGTTTAGTGGGTGAGCGTTTATCTATTATTACTGCAAAGGCGCAAACTACGAGACACAGAATCAAAGGGATTGTGAACGGCGAAGATTACCAAATTGTGTATTCCGATCTGCCCGGAATCTTAACGCCCGCCTACAAAATGCAAGAATTGATGATGCGCTTTGTGGAGGAATCGCTGAAAGATGCCGACCTGATTTTGTATTTAGTGGAGTGCGGTGAAACCAATTATAATAAAGAGATTATTGATAAATTGCAACACGTTACAATTCCTATTTTGTTGGTCATTAATAAAACAGATAAAGCCAACGATGAAAGCATTACACTAACAAAAACGCATTGGCAGAGTTTACTACCAAAATCCGAAACTATTGAAATATCAGCGCTTACAGGGCATCATGTGAACTTATTGTTAGAAAAGATTATAACTTTGTTGCCGGAGTCGCCCCCTTTTTTTCCTAAAGATGAATTGACCGACAAACCCATGCGGTTTTTTATCTCGGAAATTATTCGTGAAAAAATATTGTTGCTGTATAAAAAGGAGATTCCGTATAGTGTGGAAGTAGTGATTGAAAGTTTTAAAGAGGAAGAAGATATAGTGCGCATTGGTGCCATGCTTTATTGTGAGCGCGACAGCCAAAAAGGTATTATCATCGGCAACAAGGGAACTGCAATTAAACAGTTGGGTATAGAATCCCGTAAAGCGATTGAAGAGTTTTTAGAAAAACATATTTACTTAGATATATCTGTAAAAGTACTCAAAGATTGGCGCAATCAGGATGCTGTAATGAAACGGTTCGGATACTATCAGTAGTGGATAGTGGTTAGTGGTTAATTGGGTTTAAAGAATCCAACCTTAGGATTTGAATTTATATTTTTTAAAATCTCAATTAAAGCCCTGCTGATAATTTCCTGGGTGTATTGATTTTCTATTAATTTTCGGGCGTTTTTGCCAATTTCTTCAATTTTTTGCACATTGTTAATACAAAAATCTATTGCTTGAATCATTTGTTCGGGGGTATCTGCAATGAGAATATTCTCTTTGTCGGTAACATTAATGCCTTCTGCGCCTATGGTAGTAGTAATTATTGGTTTTCCCAAAGCCAACCCTTCCATAATTTTAATCCGCATTCCGCTACCCGACAATAACGGTACAATCAAAATGTCGTGAACATTCATAAATTGTTGTGCATCTTCCACAAAATCAAAAATTTGAATGTTATCAAAATATTTTTTTGCAAAAACAGTTTTGTTCCCTTTTCCTGCAAGCACCAACTTCAGATTGGGATGTTTTTTTGATATTTCCGCCCAAACATTATTTAAAAACCAATTCATACCTTCAATATTGGGCTGCCAATTCATACTCCCTATGTGAAACAACGAAATATTGTTTTTATTGATTGTATGTTCTTTATGGGGATAATCCGGCAGATTTATGCAAAAAGGAATCACTTTGCTATTGAGGTTTGGGTATCTTGCATTGAAGAAATTATGATCCACATCGGTTATGGGTAGATAACCATCAATTTTTTTAAATAGTGATAATTCAAAACGTTTCAAGGAGTTGGATAGATATTTGTAGGCTAATTTTTTTATAGGGTTATTCGCTTGTTTGGATAATCGTTCCCAAATTAAGTGCTCAACATTATGTACACGTAAAAGAATACTCGCTTGCGAATGTTTTCGTATAGTTTCTATATAATTTCCTACAAAAATAGACTCAAAAATAACCACATCAAATGTTTCTTGTAAAAGCAACGTTTCCAATTTATTAATCAACTTGCCGGAGACGAAACGGTTGGCTTGCAACGAGTTTCTCCTTACTACAGAAAGAAGTATTTTGAGTGGTGTTATTTTTGTATCAATAAACACCGATTCAAAGTGTGTTAAATCACGATAATATATAAATACGTCAGATTGAATAACGGGGTGTTTGGCTGTAGAAATAGATACCACTTTTACTTCAACACCGGCACTTATTAAGCAGGTTGTTATTTGGTGCATAGCGAGGCAGCCCCCATCAACGGATGGAATGGGTGGTTTATGGGTGAGTTGTAGGACTTTCATTTTTTTTTCTTGTGAATAATTTTTTCGGGTTCAATTGTTGTATTTTTTTATACAGTTCTTCCGAAGATAACAAAGCAGAATCCACAGAGGCTTGATAAGTAAGGAATGCACAGATGGGGATGAGTATTAAAGTGGAGAGCCACATTCCGAACCAAACAGGTACCGCACCTCCTTTTGCTATTTTTTCTCCGAAAATTGTTAGAAAAAAAAATGCAGTAAAAAAAGCAACAGTAATTACTAAGGGTACCCCTATTCCACCTTTTCGGATGATTGAACCCAAAGGTGCACCAATAAAAAAGAAAACAATACATGCTACGGCATAAACATATTTTTTATACCATTCTGCATAATAGGAAGCTAAATTTGTATAATTGTATTGATTATATTCTCTATTATTATTGAATCCGTTTTTAAAATCATTTTTTAGTCGTAAAACTTTATCTATGACTTCCGCTTTTTCATTTCTACTTAATTTCTCATAGGGCAAACCCTTAATATCTGATGGATTGGTTTGAATAGAATCCAAGTAAAAGTAGTGATTAAGATAATAGCAAGAATTTAAAAAAATAGTATATATATCATTATTCTGTTGTCGAATTGTAATCATCGTTGTATCTATCAATTGCTTGATTTCGTTATTAGAAAGCGCTTGATATCCTTTAGAAAAGAAGTCATCACTTGTTCTTTCAAATTGGAAAGAGGATATATCAATCCTTTTATATTGTTCAGAGAAAGTTGAGCGAAAGAGCGGGTTTTTTTCATAGGATTCTTGATTTGCATTTTCATCCCAATAAAAGCCATCATATAAATAAAAAATCATAAACATCTTGTCATCAGTCATTTGCATTTTGCCTTTTTTGGCATAAGTAAATGTTGTATTTCCTCTATATTTAGAATGGTCAAACAGTAAAATATCATAAATATCTGTATTATTTCTATCTTTTTTTCCCACCCGAATAATGTAGTTGTCAAATCCAGAGTAAAAAGTTCCTTCTTCAATAGTTAATGTAGGTTTTTGATCTTGAATATTTCTAATTAACTTTTTCAATTTATAGTATGCTTTCGGGGCGAAATTATCTGCAAACAAGAAAGAGCTTCCAGCAATTAATATTGAGAAGAGGGAGAGTGAAAAAATAAGTTTTCTTAATGAAATTCCGGCCGATTTCATGGCAATAATTTCATATCGTTCTCCCAGCGAACCAAAAGTCATAAGAGAAGACAACAATACGGCTAATGGGGCTGCCAAAGCCACAAAGGTGGCAGAAGCATAAAAAAGTAGCTCTAAGATAATAGTAATTTCCAATCCTTTTCCCACCAAATCATCAACGTACTTCCACAAAAATTGCATAAGCAGGATGAATAAAGCAAAGAAAAAAGTGAGGGCAAAAGGTCCTAAAAATTTTTTAAAGAGGTATCTGTAAATTATTTTCATGACCAAAAATTGTAATCAATAATCGCTAAGAGTTTCTTTTAGTTGATTTAAGGCTTCTTTTGCTTGCTCATCGTTTGGTGGTGTTCCGTGCCATTTATGTGTTCCCATCATAAAATCCACTCCCATACCCATTTCAGTGTGCATAATTACCACTATTGGTTTACATTTATTGGCCAGTTGTTTAGCAGCGTTCATTTGAATTAGAATATTTTCCATATTATTTCCTTGCATTTCAACTACCATACAATCGAATGCTTCAAATTTTGCACGAATATTTCCCAAGCTACATACATTATCCAAAGAACCATCAATTTGTTTTTGATTATAGTCCACAATAATAATAAGATTATCAATTTTATTGGCTGCGGCAAACATAATTGCTTCCCAGTTTTGTCCTTCTTGTAGCTCGCCGTCTCCACAAAGCACATACACAAGATTTGGGTCATGATTTGCTTTTTTGGCAAACGCTGCTCCAACGGCAACGGAGATTCCTTGTCCCAACGAACCGGATGCCACTCTTATACCCGGAATTTGATAGTTTGGCGATGGATGCCCTTGTAAACGCGTACCCAATTTGCGGAATGTAGCCAGTTCATTTACAGGGAAATAACCTCTACGAGCCATTACACTATACAACACAGGTGAAATATGGCCATTGGAAAGAAAAAACATATCCTCTCCTGCACCTGATTCTGAATAATTCTCAGGAACACAGTTTAAAATATTAAAGAATAGGGCGGTCATAATGTCGGCACAGCCAAGAGAGCCGCCGGGGTGTCCGGATTTAGCATTATACACCATACGAATAATATCGCGACGCACTTGGGTGGCGATTTGTTCCAATTCAATCATATTTTTTTTCAAAGTTCAGGATTTAAGGTTAAAAAGTATATAAAAAAGTTTAATATGGTTCATTAATCACTAACCATTAATCATTAATCATTAATCATTGATTTTATTGTATCCGCAATCTCTTTAAATTCTTCATCAGTAAATTTCAGTATCTCTTTCCCGTGGTTCATATCGCCTTCCACTCGAATTGGAATCAAGTGAATGTGAGTATGAGGGACTTCCAGCCCAATTACTTTAATTCCTATTCTTTCACAGGGGATAGCTTTTATTAAGGCTTTGGCAATTTTCTTTGAAAACAAAATTAATCCACACAACTGTTCGTCGGATAGATCAAAAATATAGTCATTTTGAATTTTAGGTATAACCAAAGTATGTCCTTTGGAAGTGGGTCTAATGTCTAAAAATGCAAAAAAATGTTCATTTTCTGCAATTTTATAACTGGGTATTTCCCCTTTAATAATTTTTGTAAAAAGAGTTTCCATAATTATCGTGCAATATTAACAATTTCAAATTCTAAAGTTCCTGCCGGTGCCTGAATGGTGGCAATCTCTTTTTTCTTTTTTCCAAGCAACCCTTTTGCAATGGGCGAATTGACGGAAATTTTTCCTGCTTTAAAGTCAGCTTCCGACTCGGGCACAATCGTATATGTCATTTCCAAATTATTTGCCAGGTTTTTAATAGTAACAACAGAATAGATTAATATTTTTGATAAATCGATTTTTGATTCATCTAAAATACGTGCATTTGCAATTAAGTTTTTTAATTTTCCAATTTTAAGTTCCAACAACCCTTGCGCCTCTTTCGCGGCATCATATTCAGCATTTTCCGACAAATCGCCTTTATCTCTGGCTTCAGCGATAGCTGTTGAAATTTTTTTACGTTCAATGGTTTCTAAATTATGGAGTTCTTTATTAAGCGCAGATAAGCTTTCTTGGGTATAGTATTTAATTTCATTCATATTTTGATTCTTTTTTTGTATTTATAAAAGAAATTAAAGAGGCTTAGTTAAGCCTCTTTAATTGTTTGGAGAAAAGAAAGGGCTGTTACAAGCAGATTTTCAATCCGATGTAATGGCTTCCTTTCCAAAAATTCGTAAAACGATAAGCATAGTCAATCAAGAGTTGTTGATTATTTCCTTTTCCTTTTTTGGTTAATGGAACACCAACAGTAACTCCTGCGCTTGGTCCTAAATAGAAACTGTCTTGATTGGCAAAGATTTTATCTTTTCCTTCAATTTTTCGTTTTTCGAAACTTTGAATTAAGTATCCTGCGCGAAGTTGTAGGTATCTCATAAATCCATACTCAATACCAAGGGCAAAGTTATCGCGGGAATATGCATTTGCCGTGAAAGAGCCGGCTAATGTAATACGGTGCACAGCATCATTGCGGGTTAAACCTTCTGCTTTTTTGTCTTCCTTGTTCATTTTTTGGTATTGCTCAGAAAAGATAAGAAAATCGTAGGATACACCAATTGTAAGTAAAGCAGGGAGTTCATAATTTGCTTGTCGTTGCTCAAAAGAAGCTACATAATTGGTTCCTTCTTGTTTAGCTCGAATGGATATCCCATCTCCTTTATAACTCAAAGGTACTCCGAGGTTTTGCAGTACTACTCCTATTTTAAAATTTTCATAAGGACCTGAAAGGTATTGCACTCCAATATCTATAGCAATTCCATTTGCGCGAAGGTTTGAAATACTTTCATTTACAATTTTAAAAGAGATACCACCGTGAATAAATCTGTTAAAAGATTTTGCGTAATGGATACCTATATAATTCAACTTTGGAGAAAAGATTGCAGAACCAATTCCATCGGGTTGATCTTCCGTTGTTCTGTAAATATCTCCGAATCCCATATTAAACACAGAGATAGCAATGGTACCTAAGTCAACTTTGCGACCTGTTTCTTTATTCTTATAGGTTAATCCTTGGGCTATTCCAAAAGCATTAATGCTTATGCCGCCTCCTGATCCAACGAGATACTGTGTTCGGGTAAAGGAAATTTCTGTTCTTTTGGTAAAAGCGAGTCCGGCAATATTGCTAAAAACAGATTCTAATCCACGGGTTTCAGCTACACCGCATGAACTCCAACCAGAAGAACGTGCCCAAGGGTCAATAAGAAGGTGTTGCGCTCCAGCCTGACCTGAACGGTCTCTGTTTCCAGCCATTGCTGTAAAAGTAGTAACACAAAAACAGAGCATGGTACAAATTAGTAATGTTCTATATATTTTTTTCATAATCTAAATTTTTAAAAGGTTACTAATTAATTATGTTAGAAATTGTTCAAATCCGTTGGGCGCATTGTGCAGAAGAATTTCAACATTCTTTCACCAATTCCCGGAATGTTAACATGAATAATATATACCCCGCCTGCAACCGGAATATTTGCATAGTTTTTCAAATCCCAATCTACATAAGAGGTTTGGTTGTCACCCTTTGTTAAAGAACGCACTAATATTCCATTAACTGTAAAAATATTAATAGTTATCTGAGCGTTGTTTTTCAGATCGGTGGGTAAGTTTGTAATTTTAACTTTTGTGTCGAGAGCACCTTTCTCATAGAAAGAGCCGCCATAATAAGGATTTGGCACAATATTGATATTATCAAGTGTAGATTGAAACAATCTTGTATCGTTATAAGTAGGCGCTAATTCTCTAGTTGAGATTTTATATACGGGGAATCCCTTATTATTTAATTCTTCGGGAACAGTATAATCCTTATCTCTTAACTCGTCTGATTCATACCATCTTGAGATATATCTCAAATAAGGACGGGTAACACGTATTTTAAATGTAACATCGCAACTCAACCATTCTTTTTGGAGACCGGCGTCAAGAGGGAGCATGGGAATATAAGTGTACATTACATTATTGAACAGTTGCATTTTATTTTTATAGTAAGTTTCAACATACTGATATTTAAAATTAAAATAACATTTAAACTTCTCAACCAACCACTTTCCTTCATCATAAGGTCCTAAATCGTAGTAAGGATATTGTTTTGTTTCGGGGTCAAGAAAACCTCCGAAAGTACCCTGCGCACTTGAAAAAGAAAGGATAGTATCATTCAGGTTAAAATTACGTTTGGGTGTTTTCAGAAAACCTCCGGATATTCCGGAATTTAGATAATATACGGGTGATGTATTACCGGAACTTCCACAAACATAAACATAATGTTTACCACCCCAAATTCTTTCTACGCCTATACTTTTCAATAATCCTTCGTAATTGTCGAAATTAACAAACATTTCGTTATACCAGTATTGTGGGATTTCCATTCCTTGATAAAAACTTACCCCATAATTTGGGCTAAACATAAAAGAAGTATCTTTGGTAGCCAATGCATACGTTGAGGTAGGGTTGAAAATCATATCACTACCATTAATAAAACGGTCAAATTTACGCAAAGTAGTGTCAGAATTTTCCGAGAACATTATATTAAGACGTTCTCCGGTTTCAATGTTAACGGCATATCCGGGGAACCATCCCATGCCTTCGTCGCCATTTTCACCAAATCCGTCAGTTGATCCATCAGGTTTACCGTCTTTGCCCACCGATTTTGACTTTCTTGGCTCGTTTTTCCTTGCGCCTCCGATAGATTTTGTAGCATCTTCACACGATTCTAAAACAATACATCTTGACCATAAGTTTTTATCAGGAGTTAAAACAACGTTTACCGAGTAAAGATTCGTCATTGTTTGGTTGTATCCGGGCTGAAATACCGGTGGAGATGATGATAATTTTTGAAAATCATAATAATTATTTGGGTTACTGGGTTCTGACATGGGTAGAATTGTTTTCCCTGATGGATAACATACAGGTTCAGGGATGATAAATTTTGCCTGTGGGCAACCATCATACGGAGAAGTTAATACATACGGAGCCCAAGTACCTCCACAAATTTTGGCAAATTTTCCTGTATAATCTTTAAAAGCACGATCAATATCCCTCTTGCCATCATGTTCAGGTGTAATTCTATCAGAAGGATAGAAAGCATCTTCCATTCTAAGTTCTGAATAGTCATTACGAACTACCTTCGTTAAGGAATTTTGAGAGTGCCATTGTCCAAGGTTATGAGTTCCTGCACGAATCCAGTTTGATGGACGTTTCACAAAGTCATTTGCCAATCCTGTAATCCAGGGAACCCCATTATTTGAAAAAACAATATCATTTTCAATATCTATTTTATCAGGCTGACAAAACAGATACCTTGCTTTATAGTCGAGATGTTTTGGTGATGTAATGCCTGCTTTTGAAATATATTCTTGTAGGATATCCTGCCAAAATTTGTTAACTGATGGTTGATGGGTTGAGAATTTCTTATTATGCACTGCAACAGAAACTCCCAAAGGAAAAATAATTTGTTCATAAAATTGTTCAATGGAAGTTTGCGAATAAAATTCTCTGATTGGCACTCCATCACTTTTTCCATTATGGGTTAAAAGGGCATCTTGTATTTCCTTATCGGAAACAGTTTCATCAATTCGAAGTACCCAGTAAGCCCTGTCGGAAACATCTGTTTCATTCACCCTTTTCTGATAAGCGCGTACGGAATCTTGTTCATTTAATTTTTGATAATACTCTAACGAGTCTAGAAAGGGGTCTCTAATAACGAGTGTATAATCAAATGGTTTTACGCGCAATGGGTCAACTACTTTTATATAAAGTGGTCCTGCATTTTTTTCATAATGAAGTTCTCTCACTCTATAATCTCCATTATCACCACCTGTCACAATTTTGTCAATAGTTTCTTGAGTAAGTTCCAATGCAATTCCCCCATTTCCTTGTCCGTCTATACGTGTAATATTAGGAATTGATCCATAAGTACTATTCAGAGTAAGAACTCCTCCATGCAATTCGGGTGGGTGCGGAATACCTTTAATAGGTACAACCGAACCGCCAAAAGCTGTTTTTCTTCCTCTTAAATAGGGGCGCTGTTGTCCTTTTAAATCTTTGTGGGGATCTCCAACTTCCGGGTCAATAACGAAGGGCCAGAATTGATTATACGCGTAGGCAACGGCAATAAAATAATAGGTTTTATAATTTACCAATTGTTTGTTTCCAACAGCGAAAAGGTCTTGAGTAACTTCAAATGAGTGTTCAATACCGGTGTTAGCCCCTTCAACTTTTAATTTGGGAACAGAAATTTGCATAGCCTCATCAAATTCCCAATTAATGAGTGTTCCTATGGGATTACCGTATTTATCAAAGTTTACAATATCATACTGACGTATTAATCTGGCTAAATTCGGATCATCCAGGTCATTAGCGCCAACTTCTGGTCCAACAACCTGATATATTTGGTATCCTTCGAAACGATAGTATCTGTCAAATATTACCGTATCAATAGTAGTAATAATTACAACAGTATCCGAACCCTCTTTAATGGGTTTCTGAGTTTTAGTAATATCAATTCTATAGGGATCAATTTGATTGTCAGATTCTTGATAATCCTCATTTGCATTATTACCTAATGGACTATTGCTTAACAGTAAGATAAGTTTTTGGTTATATTCTCTAATTGTTAAAACCGGTGCATCGGGACCGTCAAGTAATTTAAAGCAATTTTCAAAAAGTGCCTGGCATTTATCATCAGCAATCATCAGCAACTTAATAGAAGCTTGAACGCCTCCCTGAGAAGCACGTGCCCATGGAATACCTACAGTAATATAGTTGCAAGCGCCGCGACGTAATTGAAAGGGACCTGCAGATTGCATAAAGCGTCTGTCTTCGGGTGGATTTTTTTCTGAACTATTAATACCGTGTGGTGTTTCTTCAGTCCAGTTTCCTGTTCTACCCCCGTTTCCAAAATTTTGACCGGGATTTATACCCTGAGTGCCCCAATTACAATAGTCTGTTCCTGCAGGAAACATAAAGTCGCAGTAAGGTCTGCTTGTACCAGGTCCACCCGGTTGAAAAGCATCTGCACCATAAGTCATTCGAGCCCCCCCTTTCCAATTTCCTTTTAACAAATTATAAAACTCCACAGCATTATCGGGGTCTCCTTGTGGACCACCTGAATTATTATGATAAATAAAACGTCTCATTCCGAAACGTTCATTATCAACAATGCCATCTCCAAAATTTACTCCATTGATGGCAAACTGGTCATTCCAACGGAGTGTATCTAATTTGCCGTTAATCACTTTTTCATAAAATTTGCTATAGAGGTCGGGATCATTTTGGTAGTCTGGAAAACTCTCAATAATATAGTGAACAAACCTTTTGCAATATTCCTTTTGAGTATCATTATTGCTATTAATATCTGCAAATTCTTTATCGAAGTGAGGATTATCTGCTCCATCAGGGTCAATATAAGGACCTTGGAAAAAGTCCACTCCCACTGCCGGAGGATTTTCTCCATACGCCCATTTCTGTCCCGTACCATCAATTTCATAACCGTTATAACAATACCCCATCCCTCTGTTTACATCACAACCCACATAGTCGTCACCTGCGAAACCCAAGTCAGGGTCAACCCATTGAGAAAAGAAAGTATTATTAAGAGTAATTGAACCGCGGTTAATGATTTCGTAGGAGTAGAATGTCATTTTGTTAAGTTCATCATTAGTAGCGAAAGCAAATGCCTGTGCCCTTATCTCAAGTCCTATAGCAGCACCTTTAGACTCTGTATGAATGTCTCCTTTATCATTTAAAAACCAAAAAATGGTTTCATCTCCTTTCAGCACGTGGTCAGCATATATCATCATATTATCCCATCCATAATCTTTTATGTTTTTGCGTGTTTCAATCCTTTCTTTGGGCATAGGCAAAGCAGCTGGATTAGGGTCTATACCAAACGGGTCGCACTCACCATCCTTAAGCCATGGGCATAGTCTTGCTTTTGCTTTATTTTCAATCGTCCAAGGGCAAAGTTCATTTTTGAAGTCATAATAAGGATAGTCACCATTTTCAGGTTGATACAAAAATTCCTCCCCTGCAACTTTTTTAAATGGCGCTAAATACCAGGATTCCCCTGTATTTTTATTTCGTGGGTGAGCGGGCCAGTCGAGGATTGACTTTGGAATTTCGGCTTTATATGAGGCATCATTTTCTGCAAAGCCTTGAATATGTCTTTCCACTTCAATCCTTGATATTCGATAAAAATTATCATAATAACTACATGAACCTGGGTCGATTGAGCCGTTTTTCAGTTTTAAAGGACCCGTCCAATAGTCGTTTCCTTTCTGACCAAATCGCATAGCAGCTACATAAAGTTGGTCA
>Ga0209628_10000867_pt1 | contig 18934 bp, 10 predicted proteins | sample TergutCu122P4_FD_187285 | JGI IMG/M metagenome (GOLD analysis project Ga0209628, IMG submission 187285) | Cubitermes ugandensis P4 segment gut microbial communities from Kakamega Forest, Kenya - Cu122 P4 (SPAdes) (version 2) | ecosystem: Host-associated > Arthropoda: Insects > Digestive system...
ATAATGATGAATCAGCAATTGTTGATAACAGAGGAAGGGGACTGCTGGCCGCCGCGTTGACGGCGCTGAAGGCTGACGAGCCGGGGCGGTACGAGGATGTGCTGGGGTACGTACTGGAAGGAAACCCACCGGATCTGTTGTTGCGGCTGGACCCGCTGCCCAAGCTGACAGATACCTTGTTGGGTAACTTCTGCCGCTGGAAGTGGTGGGAGGATGATGTCCAAGCGCTCGTCTCAGCGGCGGTGCCGGGTTGGGACTTCTACGAGGGTCAGGCGGCCTGGAAGAAGCTTCTGACAAAGTACGACGTGTTGTCTCACGAGCAGTGGGTCAGACTGGGCGAACTCATGCTCCTATCTGCCGATTTACCCGCTGACCCCGGCCAGGGAGTCCATGAGCTGCCGGGTTGGGCATGGGCCCTGTGGGAGCATGCCAACGCCCCATTGAGCGCGACGTTCCTGGAATCACTGTTGGAAACCGGCGGCGTTGCAGCCGCTGACGTGCCGTGGGTCATCATCCACGCGTACATCGAAGGTGATTCAGATTCCAATATCAGGCCACTGGCGGGGATTGGGGACTACGCGCAACGTCACTTGGATCAGGTGCGCCGGGCCGTGTCAGCCGGCTCGCTCGAGGGGCGCCTGAACGCGCTGAGCCTCATGAAGACCACACCGGCCCTGGTGGCCGCCTTGCCGGATGCTATGGCCACACTGGCAGGTGCCTCTTCCAAGAAGGTACGTGACAAGGCCTTCGGTGTGTTGACCGGAGCGGCCGAGGCCGTGGCCGTACCGATCCTGGAACAGGCTCTCGGACAAGCCAACTCTGCTGCTCTGCCCGGCGTGATTGACCAGTTGTCACGTACGGAATCCGGGCAACGCGTGCTGCGACAGCGAGCCAAGCAGGGGGCCGGCAAGATCGCAGAACTGGCACGTACCGCGCTACAGAGGGTGGGAATAGCAGACAAAACGGAGGATGAGCTGGTCGTACCACCTTGTCAGCCTGTTGTAGACGTGCCGCTCGGCGATGAGTTTGTGGCGCAACTGCGGGCCGGGGTGGAGCGGGAGGCGAAACGAATGATTGAGCGGATTGCCAGGCAACGCGGCGAATCGAACGATGACACAAAGCTGTGGCTGCGTGAAAGCATCAAACAGGGAGGCCTGCTGAACGTGGGGCCGGAGGAGTTGGAAGAGGTCAGGGCCTACCTGAGCGGGCAGGGACCCCGGACGATGGTTGTCGATCAGCTTGACGACATCATCGATGGTATCAAACTGGACCTGCTGCCGGCGATGCGCCAGGGCTTCGGCCAGTCGGGCGACGGGGGCAAGCCGTCGCTCAGCTGGTCTCCTCTCCAGAACCGCGGGCTGTTGGATGTCGATATGCGGGTCTTGATTGCGGCCGGGGAGGCGATCGGGTACCACGGCATCTATGATGCGGTCGAGGAGCTCGGGTTCGGCTATTAAGAGCAACCGGTCTCACCCGAAAACAAGTGGGCGTTCTACGCCGAGTACCCGGTGCGTCTCGAGGAGGCGCTGGGAATGAGGCCGCCCCGCCGGGTACGGCCCCCGTACGGACTGGATGACGTGGCTGAGGCTATCGCGATTCTTGGTGAGTTCCCGGTTGTGCCGGCGTCGTACATTCCGCGGTTGACGGAGATCGCGCTGGGTACGGGGAAGACTCACCGGTTGGCGGCCCAGAAGGTGTTGGAGCGTCAGCCGGGCGGGTTGGAGACTGCCAGGCTGGGTCTGGTGAATGCTAATTCTGATGTACGGTCGTCGGCTGCGGTGTGGCTGGCCCGCATCGGTGACCCGGTGGCCATCCCGGATCTGCGGGCCGCTTTGGGGAAGGAGAAGCGGGAGGCGGTCCAGGCGGTGTTGTTGTCGGCGCTGGACAAGCTTGGTGACGACATTTCTGCGTACTTGTCACCGTCAGTCTTGCTGGACGCGGCGGCGAAGGGTTTGAAGGCCAAGGTGCCCGTCGATGCGGAGTGGTTGCCGCCGCTGCCGGCAGTACGGTGGGCTGATGGCACCCCGGTGGACCCAGATATTGTTCGTTGGTGGGCGGTGTTGTCGGTGAAGTTGAAGGATCCGACCGGCGCCGGGCTGATACCGATCTATGTCGGCTTGTTGGATGAGTCGTCGCGGCAGGAGTTGGGGCGGTTCGTGTTGGACGCCTGGATCGCGCAGGATACGCGCCGGGCGACCGATGCTGAGGCCCGGGAGTACGCGGCCGCGGAGGGTCCGCAGCGTTATCAGCAGTACCAGAGGTGGGCGGGGAGCGACTATGCCGCCCGTACGTTGGAGCAGGTGATCGAGGAGGTACGGAAGGAGAAGCTGGGGGAGTTGCTCGGTAGCGCGATCGGGTCGAAGGGTGTGTTGGCGCTCACGGCTGGAGCGCCGGGACATTATTTGTTGACTATTGTGCAGCGGTACATGCGTGATCACCCGCAGCGCCGGGCGCAGGTTGAGGCTCTGATCACGGCGGCCTCGGTGAACGATGACCCGGCGGCGATCCAGTTGGTGATCGGGGTGGCGCGGCGCCACAAGATGGCGACCGTACAGGCGAAAGCAACAGAACTGGTGGAGGCGTTGGCGACCCGGAAGGGTTGGACGGCGGACGAGTTGGCGGACCGTACCATTCCGTCGGCCGGGTTCGATGACACCGGCGTACTGAATCTTGACTATGGTCCGCGCCAGTTCACCGGCAGGATCACTGTTGACGCGAAAACTGGGGCGTACGGGGTGGCGCTCACCAACGCGGATGGTAAGCCGATCAAGGCGTTGCCCGCGCCTGGGGCTTCGGATGACGCCGAGTTGGTGAAGGCAGCCAAGGCGCAGTTGACGACTTCGAAGAAGGAGTTGAAGCAGGTGGTTGACGCCCAGACGGCGCGGTTGTTCGAGGCGATGTGTCTGGGTCGTACGTGGCCGGCGGCGGCGTGGCGGGAAGATTTGTTGTCGCACCCGGTGATGCGGCAGCTGGTGTCGCGTCTGGTGTGGGTGATCGACCCCGGTACGGAAAACCAACTCCTGTTCCGCCCGGATGTGGAAGGTGAGTTGTTGGACGCGGATGATGAGGCGGTGGAGTTGCCAACGGGAAGCCAGGTCGGATTGGCGCACTGGTCCGTACTCCCCGCTGACGAAGTAACCGCTTGGCAAGCTCATATGCGTGACTATCAGGTGAAGGCCTTGTTCGACCAGTTCGACGTGATAACGCTGCCGGAGTTTGATCCGGAGGCCACCCAGCTGGCCGATCACGAGGGATGGTTGTCGGATACGTACGCGATCCGGGGCCGGGCCACCAAGCGCGGTTACGTACGGGGCGAGGCCGAGGACGGTGGCTGGTTCTGCGACTACCGGCGCGCCTACACGGGAATCGGTTTGGTATCGGTGATCGGGTTCACCGGCAGCTTCTTCCAGGAAGAACAGATGTCGGCGGCGGTCGAAACCCTGACGTTCGAGGGCAAGAACTGGCGGCCCGTGAAGCTGGCCGACGTACCCCCGATCCTGCTGGCCGAGAGCTACCGCGACTATGTTTTCGTGGCCGAGGCCGGCGCGTTCGATCCCGAATGGCAGACCAGGTCGGCGTGGTAGGCATACCACTAGACTTGGCGCGAATGAAACGGACTTGTCGGGGGACCGGAAGGAGCCACCATGGAAACCGATGCGATCAGGGTGCCGGCGGAGGTGCAGTACGCGGGGCAACTTGCCGCGCTCGCCGAGCGTGATGCGGCAGCCAAAGAGGTGCTCCCGCCCGGGTGGCGCCTGAGCCCGCGGGCCGTGCGGGACTTCATCACCGGCGACCCCAAGCTGGGGATCGACCGGAAGTTCTACGGCGACGACCCACTCGTCGACCGCGCGATCGTCACCCTCCTCGGCAAACAGGGGTTGATGCTGGTGGGTGAGCCGGGGACCGCCAAATCGATGTTGTCCGAGCTGCTCGCCGCCGCCGTTTCCGGCAACTCGAACCTCACCATCCAGGGCACCGCCGGCACGACCGAGGACCACATCCGCTACTCCTGGAACTACGCGCTGCTCCTCGCGGAGGGCCCGACGCAACGCGCATTGGTACCTTCACCCGTCTACCAGGCCATGACCCTCGGCCAGATCGTACGCTTCGAGGAAGTCACGCGCGCCGTGCCCGAGGTACAGGACACGCTGGTTTCCGTACTTTCCGAAAAACAGCTTATGGTTCCCGAATTCGGGTCCGATTCCCGCGTGTCCGCGAAACCCGGGTTCAACATCATCGCGACCGCCAACCTGCGCGACCGCGGCGTCAACGAGATGTCGTCCGCGCTGAAACGCCGGTTCAATTTCGAGACGGTCAAGCCGATCGCGGACCGCGAGTTCGAGATCGAGCTGATCATGCGCCACCTCGACGCGGACCTTGGCGCGCGCCGCGGCCAGGTCACCATCGCGCGCGACGTCATCGAGCTGCTCGTGACGGCTTTCCGGGAGCTGCGGTCGGGATCGACGGAGGAAGGTACGGTGATCAAGCGCCCCGAAACCGTCATGTCCACCGCGGAAGCGGTCAATGTCGCTTTCGCCGCCGCGATGGAGGCGCGCTACCTGGGCAGCGGTACGGTCACGCCCGCCGAGATCGCCCACCAGCTGGCGGGGGTGGCGTTGAAGGACAGCGCCGAGGACGCGAAACGGTTGCGTTTCTGGGTTGACAACGTCGTACGCGAACGGGCGCGCCGCGATTCCAACTGGAAAACCTTCCAGGCCGCCGCCCAATCTTTGTGGAACTGACCCGGGCATGACGACCGTACCGGTGTGGGATCTGCCGCCGCGCCTCGCGCGCGGGCTCGACCTGCGCCACTGGCTCAGCGAACAAGGGTTGTGGTTTGCGCCGATCCGTCACCACAGCCCGGCGTGCGCGCGGGCCACGCTGGCACTGATCGAGCGTGTGCGGCCGAAGGCGATCCTGATCGAGGGACCGGAACAGTACGCGGGCCTGATGCCGCTGCTGCAGGACCCGCGGACGCGGCCACCGGTGGCGGTCTTCGCGGTGCAGAGCGCCGATCACGGAACCATTGGTTCTTTCTATCCCCTGGCCGATTTCTCGCCGGAGTGGGTGGGTTTGCGCGAGGCGGCACGGCTGGGGGTGCCGGCGGTGTTCATCGACCAGTGGGTACGCGACCGCGACGCCACGGCTGGGACCCTCGCCCGGACGCTGCAACAGGAGCGCTACTACGCGCACAGCCGTACGCTGGCCGGGCTAGCGCAGCGCGAACACTGCCGCGACAGCGACGAACTGTGGGAGCACATGTTCGAGATGCGCACGGGCGAGACGGAAACCCTGTTCGAAGAGGTCTTCGTGTGGAGCGCCCTGGCCCGGCTGGACTACGAACCGGAGGTGTTGCTAGCCGAAGGCACACTGACCCGAGAAGCCCTGATGATGACAAGAATAAAGGAGTGGCTGACAAGGGAAGATGGCCCGGTGGTCTGCATCACCGGCGCCTTCCACACGCTGGGCCTGGTCGAGGCGCTGGCCGCAGAACCCGCGGACAAACGGGACGGTTCCAGTCCGCGGACAAACGGGACGGTTCCAGTTCGCGGACAAATGGGACGGTTCCAGTTCGCGGACAATCGGAACCGTTCCAACGCTGGCGACCCGGGTCAACTGATCCGCGACCAGGTGCCCAAGCGGGGCTACCCGCCGCCGCCGGACCCCGCCGTACCCCCCGACAACGCCTGGCTGATCCGCTACAACCTGACCCAGCTCGACGGGCTGCGCGGTTACGGCGCCGGCATGCCGTCGCCGGGTTACTACCAGCGGCTGTGGGACGCGACCGGCCCGGAGTCGGAACCTCCGCCAGCGCCCGTTAGATCCGCGACCGCGGTCGCGTGCCTGGCGGACATCGCCCGTACCGCCAACGATGCCCACACCGCCGACCAGATTTCCATCGCCGAGGTCCAGGCCGCCGCCGCGCAGGCCGAGGGGTTGGCGCGGCTGCGGGGTCACGCGTGGCCGGGCCGTACGGACATCCTCGACGCCTGCAGCTCCTGTTTCGTACGCGGGGAAACCGGCGCGGCCCCTGCGCTGCGTGACGCCATCGCAGTGGTTTTCGGCGGTGCGACCCTGGGAACCGTACCCGAAACCGCTGCCCAGCCGCCCATTATCGCCGAAGCGAAGGCGACCGCCGCGAAGTTGCGTTTCGTGATATCCGACAGTACGCGGCGCACGGTCAAACTCGACGTCCACCGCAACGTGACCGCCCGGCGGCGCAGCCGTTTCCTGTCGCTGATGTCGTACCTGGAGACCGGTTTCGCCACCCGCGTCGCCGGTCCGGATTACGTCGCCGGGTGGGGGCTGACAAGGCTTTTCGAACAATGGGAGTACGCGTGGACGCCCCTGGTCGAGGCGTCCCTCGTCCGCCTGGCGGGCCAGGCGGCGAGCCTGGAGCAGGCCGCGTCCGTACGGCTGCTGGAGGAGGAGGCGGAATTGGCGGAGACCGGCCAGGCCCAGTCGGCGCACGAGGTGGCCGCGTTGTTGGCGCAGGCGGCCACGATCGGGCTGAACCAGGAGGCGGCGCACTTCCGCACCCGCCTGGCATCGATGATCGAGCAGGACCCGTCGCTGGAGTCGGTGGTCGGCGCTGCGGGGGCGCTGCTGCGGTTGTGGCGGTCGCGCGACGTACTGGAAATCGCGAACCCGGGGCAACTGCTGGATCTGGTCGCGCTGTGCCTGCCCCAGGTGGCGTACCTGATCGGCGGTTTCGCCGGCCTGCCCGAGGACCGGGAAGAGACAATGATCGGCGCGCTGGTGGCGCTCCGGGATCTGGTGAGACAGCTGACAGCAATTAACGATCAGTCTGTTCCGGCGCACTCCGAGAGATTCGACTTCACCGGTGTCCGGCAGGCTCTCCACCGCGCCCGCATCGATCCCGAGACCCCGCCCGGGATCGAGGGTGCCCTCTATGCCATGGCCGTCACCGACGGCGAGGTCGACGACGAGGATCTTGCGCAATGGCTGCGCGTCGGGTTCGCCCCGGGCGCGGATCCGGATCATGCCGTACGCCGCCTGGACGGGCTCATGCGCGTCGCGCCGGACTTGCTGTTGCACACACCGGAATTGTTGGCTGCCGCCGACGCCGTGATCGCCAATCTGCACCCCGATACCTTCCTCAACTACCTGCCCGATCTGCGCCACAGTTTCGCCGCCCTCAAACCCGTCGAGACCGCCGCCCTGGCCCGCCAGATCGCTGTCAACACCGGTTTCGAAACCATGGATCTGGCGCCCGTGACCGATGCCACGACCGCCGACCTGGCGCAAGGCGCAAACCTGGAATTGGCCTTGCGCGCGAGCCTGGCGGACGACCGCCTGACCGATTGGGTCGCGACATGAACAATGCCACACAAACGAATCGGAATCCCGAACAGGCCCGCCGGTGGCGGCTGATCCTGGGCCGGTACGCCGACGACTCCCTGGACGCCGCCGCCCACTGCCGCGGCACCGACGCCGACCTGGAACAGGCTCTCGGCTACTTGTACGACCGCGAGTACACCGCCCGCGGCCACAGCATCCGCTCCGGCCGGGGCGGGTCCGGCCCGTCGGCGCTGACCGCGGTCGAGTGGCTCAACCGTACGCGAAAGTTGTTCCCGTCCAGCGTGTTCGAGCGGCTCCAGACCCAGGCGATAGAAAGGTACGGCCTGACGGAACTCGTCGCCGACCCGGCCACCGCCGCGAGCCTCGAGCCCAGCCCGGCCCTCGGCGCGGCCATGTTGTCGATCCGCGGGCGGCTGGGCGCGGACATGGAAGCGGGCGTGCGTACCGTCATCACCCGCGTGGTCGAGGAGATCGTCGCCCGGCTGCGTACGTCGTTCACGCAAAGCCTGCTCGGCCGCCGCGACCGGTTCCGCCGCAGCGTGCAGCCGCTGGCGGCGAACTTCGACTGGCGGCGTACGATCGCCGCCAACCTGCGCCACTGGGACCCGGCGACCCGGCGGCTCGGCATCGAACATGTCCGCTTCCACTCCCGCGTGAAACGACGGTTGCCGTGGGACGTGATCCTGTGCGTCGACCAGTCCGGGTCCATGGCCGATTCCGTCCTGCACGCCGCGGTCTGCGCGTCGATCCTGGCCGGGCTGCCCGGCGTCAACGTGAAACTCATCCTGTTCGACACTTCCGTTGTCGACATGAGTCACCTGGCGGGTGACCCGGTGACGGTTCTGCTGACGGCGCAGCTTGGGGGAGGTACGAACATTGCCGGTGCCATGGCCTTCTGCGAGAAGCTGGTGACGCGGCCGTCGCGCACCGTACTGACCCTGATCTCCGACTTCGAGGAGGGCGGCTCGGTGTCGCAGCTATTGTCGGTTGTGACCAGGCTGCGGGAGGCTGGTGTCACGCTGCTGGGCCTGGCCGCGCTCGACGAGTCGGCAACGCCGGTTTACGACGCGCGGGTGGGTGGCATGCTGGCGGACCGCGGTATGGCCGTCGCCGCACTGACCCCGGAACACTTCGCGGACTGGCTGGGCGAGGTGATCCGGTGAGCGACTGGACGAGCGCGTATCACGGGCTGGATGACGCGGCGCTGGGTGAGCTGAGCAGTCCGGGATTGGTACGACGGGCAGCGAAGGTACTTGTCAACACCGAAATCGACTGGGATGACCGGGGCGAGAAGGCGGGCAAGGTACGGGTGGGGGACACGGTGGTCCAACTGGACGAACGCGGGCCCGCCAGCGCACGTTGTCCGTGTGCGACGGCGGGTGTGTGCCTGCACGTGGTGCTGGCAACAATGTTCGTACGCAGCGTCGCGGAGCCGCCCGAGCCCGATGTCATCCCGCCGTCTCCCGACGTCAACCCGCCGTCTCCCGACGTCATCCTGCCGTCTCCCGATGTCATCCTGCCGGAGGCAGGATCTCCTCCCACCGAGGATGGGGTCACCGCAGAGCGGGCTGCACCCCAAGAGGGTGGCGATGGGATTCTGACTGACGTCAGAATGACTTCGATTGGGGAGGAACAATCCGACCTCATCACCGAGGTACGCCAGGAGCTCGCCGATATCCTCTCCGCCGGGTTGTCCCATGTCAGCGCGCTGTCGGCGGACCGGGTCACCGGGCTCGTCACCTCCGCGCGCACAACGGGTCTGCCACTCCTGTCGCGTTATCTCGGTACCCTGGCCGGTACGCTGACCGCCCTCGCCGAGCGCCGCGATGACACCGGCGAAGCCGGCGTACTGTCGAACATGGCCGAGGTGTGGGCGCTGACCCGGGCCCTGGATGCCGCGTCGGCGGCCAACGACCCGGACACCTTGCAACGCCTGACCGGCCAGGTACGCCGCCAGTTCGACGCCCGTACCGATCAGCTCACCCTGATCCCCCTCGGCGCCCACTGGTGGGTCACCCCGTCGGGAGCCAGGGGCATGACGCTGGTGGCGTGGGACATCGCGGAACAACAGATGCGTACGGTCACCAGCGCCCGGCCGGCCGGGGTCGACGCCGGCTTCACCTGCTCACCGGACAACTCCGCGTTCTTCCACGTCGCCATCCGGCGCCTGCTGGAATCACCGTTCACCCTGGTGGGACCGCGGATCGCCGATGATGGTTCGTTGTCACCGACCGCGCAACGCTGGACCCCGGACGGCACCGGTTTCGACCCCGGTACGATAGCCGCGATCGCCCAGTACGAATGGGACGAAGGCTGGGGCGCCCCCAGCGCGGGCTTCGGCCGGCCCGACAACCAGTACGTCGTCCTGGCCCCGGCTCACCGGGATGAACCGTACGTGGACGAGCCCCGCCAGGAGATCGTCTGGCCCCTGGCTGACAAGGCGGGGAACACACTCGAGCTGCGCCAATCGGTCCTGGACAACACAACCCGGATCGACACTCTGCTGGCCCTGGCGGACCAGGATGTGGTGTATGTCACCGCTCACCGCGCGGCCGGTGGTGCCTGGGAACCGGTGTCCGCTTTCGTACTGACAAAGGAACAACGTCAAGCGGGCAAGGAGCAGGGTGATCAGCCGGCGTCGGAGAAACTGAAATTGCTGACCCTGGACTTCTCGGATATCCCGATCAAGAAGAAAGGGCTGGTCGCCCGCTGGTGGCAGGCGTGGCGCCGGCGGGTCGATGCGGCCCGGATGCGGCCTGCGACCCCCCGCACCCTGGTTGGCCGGCTGTGCGACGACGTACGGCTACTCAACCTCCAGGTGGCCGCGACGGGCCGGCGAACGTTCGGCGCGGACCAGCGCCGACGGTGCCAGGCCTTGGCCGGCCGCGCCAACGACGTGGCCCTGTCCACCCTGGCCGACACCCTGACTAAGCTGGCCGGCCAAGTATCGGCTGACAACATACTGCGCGCCCAACTGATAGCCGACCGGCTGGACCAACTCGACGCAGACTGATATCGATAATAAAAGTACATTGAGCGAAAAGAAAGTACATCGAATGTACTAAAAATAGTGCATTCGATGTACTACCCCCCGCACTACCCGGCGCAGGCGTGGGCAATGAACCTGTAGGCGAATCGTCTGTAGTATCGTGGCGCCCGGGTGGATAGACAGGAGAGAAACATGTTTGACAAAATCAGGTCCGCTTTGGGTTTGGGGGAGGCGTCGCCGCTGCTGGCCAAGGCGCTGACGGCGCTGAGGGCGGACGTTCCGGGGCGGTACGACGAGGTGCTCGGTTACGTGCAGACCGGTGAGCCGGACACATTGCTGATGAAGCTCAGCCCGCCGCCGGAGTTGACTGCTGAGCTGGTGAGCCACTTCGCGGGGTGGACCTGGTGGGATGACGATGTCAAGGCGAAGGTGAAGACCGCCGTACCGGGTTGGACCGATGACAAGAACCGGGCGGCGTGGCGGAAGCTGCTGACAGCGTACGACGCGCTCGCAGGTGAGCAATGGGTACGCCTGGGCCGGTTCATGAGCCTGTTCGGCGAGGACCAGGAGGCGGGCCCGCTGGATCTGCCGGTGTGGGCCCGGGCCTTGTGGGAACAGGTGGAACGGGCGCGCGAGGGGGACCAGAAACCCTGGACCGCCTGGTTCCTGGAAACATTGCTGCATGCCGGCGGGGTCGATCCGGCCGAGGTGCCCGTTGTACTGATCCGGGGATATCTCGAACACCCCGGAACGTCCTACGCCAGGCCCCTCGGAGATATCGATAGATACGCCCTGGCCAACCTGGACGCGGTGCGCAAGGCCGCAGCAACCGCGTCGATCGATGGCCGCCTGGCCGCGCTGGATCTGTTGCAGTCGTCGCCGGAACTGCTCGCCGCGCTGCAGGACATCATGGTTTTCCTGGTGACAAGCAAGTCGAAGCAGGTACGTGACAAGACGCTCATGGTGTTGACCGGCGCGCCCGAGGCGGACCAGGTGGAGATGCTCACCGCCGCCCTGTCGCTGGCCAACGCCACGACCCGGCCCGCGCTGGTGGATCACCTGTCCCGTACGGAAACCGGCCGCCGGGTCCTGCAGGATCTGGCCGAAACCGGCGACGGCCAGGCGGCGGAGCAGGCCCGCGCCGGGTTGGAGCGGGCGGCAGCGGCGGGCGCGCCGCAGGCGGAGCTGGTCGTGCCCGAATGTCCGCCCCTGGAACAGGTGATTCTGGGCGAGGACTTCGTGGCGCAGCTGCGGTCCGCGGTGGACAAGAAGATCGGTGAGCTGGAAATGCGGCTGAAGGACATGCAAAGGCAGCTCGCGGAGCCGAAGGAGGATTCCTGGACGAACTCCTGGTTGAAGGGATCCATCAGGGACGCCGAGAAGCTGCTGAACAAGCTGCGGACGGTCGGGCCGGCCGAGTTGGAGGAGGTCCGGGCGTACCTGAGCGGGCAGGTGAAGCGGACCGCAACCGTGGAGCTGCTTAGTGACGTGGCCCGAGGCATCAAGATGGATTTGTTGCCGGCGATGTGGCTGGCGTGCCAGAACTCCGGCAGGCCGGAGAGGGGCATGAATTGGTATCAAATCCCAGGTGACACCCTGGATGTGGACCTCCGTCTGGTGGTGGCAGCCGGCCGGGTGATGGCGTACCAAGGCATCGAAAGCGACGTCGCCGCCTACCTGGGTTTGGGATACTACGGGAACAGCATCGCCCCGGAACACAAGTGGCCGTTCTTCGCGGAGTATCCGGACGGCTTGGAGGAAGCCCTTGGGATGCGGCCAGCTAGCGGACCCAACCGTGGCTGGCTGGCGTCGGGCGGCGTCGCCGAGGCGATCGAGGTCTTGGGAGCGTTCCCGGTTGTCCCGGCGTCGTACGTTCCGCGGTTGTCGGAGATTGCCCTGGGTACGGCGAAGACCAACCGCCTTGAGGCCCAGAAGCTGTTGGAGCGCCAGCCGAGCGGGCTGGAGATCGCGCGTCTGGGCTTGTCGGACGGGAAAGCGGAGGTACGGTCCTCGGCCGCGGCATGGCTGGCCCGCATCGGCGATCCGGCCGCGATCCCGGATCTGCGGGCCGCTTTGAAGGCCGAGAAGCGCGAGGCGGTCCAGGCGGTGTTGCTGTCGGCGCTGGACAAGCTGGGCGACGACATCTCCTCGTACTTGTCACCCGAAGCCCTGCTCGAGGCCGCGAGCAAGGGTCTGAAGGCGAAGGCGCCCGCGGATGCGGCCTGGCTGCCGCTGTTGCCGTCCGTACGGTGGGCTGATGGCTCCCCGGTAGACCCGGACATTGTACGTTGGTGGGCGATCCTGTCGGTCAAGATGAAGGACCCGACCGGGGCCGGGCTGATCCCGATGTACGTGTCGTTGTTGGACGAGGCGTCGCAGGCCGAGCTGGGCCGGTTCGTACTGGACGCGTGGATCGCGCAGGATATCAGGCGCGCAACGGATGAGGAGGCGCGGGAGTTTGCGGCCGTCGAGGGTGTGAAGCGCTACAACCAATACCAGGCGTGGGCCAAGAATTCCGGCAGTTGGGCGCGGGAATATGCGGCGCGGCCGCTGGAGCAGGTGATCGAGGAGGTACGGAAGGAGAAGCTGGGGGAGTTCCTGGGCAGCGCGATCGGGTCGAAGGGTGTGCTGGCTCTCGCGGCGGGCGCGCCGGGGCATTATGTGTTGACGGTTGTGCAGCGGTACATGCGTGACCAATACCAGCGCCGGTCGCAGATCGAGGCCCTGATCACGGCGGCGTCGGTGAACGACGATCCGGCGGCGATCCAGCTGGTGATCGGGGTGGCGCGGCGCCACAAGATGGCGACGATTCAGGCGAAGGCGGGGGAGTTGGTCGAGGCGCTGGCGGCGCGGAAGGGCTGGACGGCGGACGAGTTGGCTGACCGTACGATTCCGTCGGCGGGGTTCGACGACGCCGGCGTACTGAATCTCGACTATGGACCGCGCCAGTTCACGGGCCGGATCACGGTGGACGCGAAGACCGGGGCGTACGGGGTGGCGCTCACCAATGCGGACGGCAAGCCTGTGAAGTCGTTGCCGGCGCCCGGGGCCTCGGATGACGCGGAGCTGGTGAAGGCGGCCCGCGCCCAGCTGACGACGTCGAAGAAGGAGTTGAAGCAGGTCGTCGAGGCCCAGACATCGCGGTTGTTCGAGGCGATGTGCCTGGGCCGGACGTGGCCGGTGGCGGCGTGGCGTGAGGATCTGTTGTCACATCCGGTGATGCGGCAGCTGGTGTCGAACCTGGTATGGGTGATCGACCCGGGTGAGGACCAGCGGTTGTTCCGACCGACCGTGGACGGCGAGCTGCTGGACGCGGACGACGAAACGGTGGATCTGCCGGAGGACGGCAAGATCGGTTTGGCGCACTGGTCGGTGTTGCCGGCCGAACAGGTAGCTGCCTGGCAAGCGCATATGCGTGATTACCAGGTGAAGGCGCTGTTCGACCAGTTCGAGGTGGTGGAGTTGCCGGAGCGCGCGGCTGATGCCACGGCGATAGACGACCATGCCGGCTGGCTGTCGGACTCGTTCGCGATCCGGGGGCGCGCCAACAAGCGCGGCTACGCCCGGGGCGAGGCGATGGACGGCGGCTGGTTCGACACGTACCGGCGTCCGTACACCGGCGTCGGCCTGGTCGCGCTGATCGAGTTCACGGGCAGCTACCTGCCCGAGGAGCAGATCCCCGCGGCGGTGACGAAGCTGTCCTTCGAGCGTACGAACGGCCGATCCGTCGCGCTGGGCGACGTACCGCCGATCCTGCTCGCCGAAAGCTACCGCGACTACGTGTACGTGGCCGAAGCCGGCGCGTACGACCCGGACTGGAAAACGAAAGCGCAGTTCTGACCTCGCAGGCAGGGTGCGACCCTTGCTTGACTGGCGGTGTTTCCTATAATAGAGTGTTTCCCATCATGGGAAACATAACGAATATGGAAACATTGGAGCCGGTGCTTAACTCCGTACGCGCCGCCCTTCCGGATGGCTGGCAAGCGAAACTCGTGGGTCACGCGCCAGGCGCCACGCTTCGCATCAGGTCCCGGGCCGGACAGGAAGCCTTTTTCCCGGTCCTTGTCGCGAGCGTCAACCCCAGTTCCATTGCGGAGATCGCCAGTGTTGCCGCAACCCGGACCGAACCAGACGGGGCACAAGCAGGGTTCGTCGTCCTGGCACCCTATCTTTCGAAGCCTGCGAGAGGGGCGCTCGAGCGGGCGGGCCTGGGTTATGCCGATACCACTGGCTGGGTGCGCCTGGTGTCGGACCGTCCGATGATCGCGATCACCGGTACAGGGGCTGACCGTTCGCCGACCACAGACAAGCGCCGTCAGACTCTCACCCTGAAGGGTGTCAGTGCCGGGCGGATCGTCCAGGCGCTCCTGTCCGCCGTACCGCCCATCGGTGTTCGGGAGCTTGCCGGCGCAGCCGGGGTAAGTCCCGGCGCGGTCTCCAAGACTCTGCCCCTGCTCGCCATTGAGGGCGCGATACGCCGGGACGAGGACGGCAAGGTTGTTTCCGTGGACCGCAGGCTGGTCTTGAACCGGTGGACTCTGAACTACAACATCCTGAGGTCGGCTCGTAGCGTCCGCTATTTCGTAGCCTTGCGCGGTTTGGACAAGGCAGCGGCGGCGCTGGCCGAGCAGGCCGGCGTGGTGTTCACCGGTCCCCAGGCTGCAGTTGCCTACCTGCCTGATGGAGTCACTCCATCCCTGCCGCCCACGCAGATTTTCTGCTACGCCCTCGACGTTGCTCCAGCCAGCCTGGGCTTGGAGGAGGTGGGGCCTTCGTCCGCCAACGTCATAGTAATCAGGCCGCAAGACACAACTCTGCTGGGCAATCCTGCTGTCATCAAAGGTCACCTGGTCGCTCCGTTACCATTGGTACTTGCTGACCTGCTAACGTTACCAGGACGCTATCCGCAACAGGCCGAGGCCCTCATGGACGCCCTCGCCCTTACCGATTCTGCCTGGAGGTCCTGATGACTACACCTGAGTACGTTGACGCCCGCCGCGTCCTCCTGGACGCGTTGACAGCCCTGCATGACCACCTTCTCAGTTAGCCAGCAGGGCGGCGTTTGGTGACCCGACGATCGGCCCGGCGTTCGCCGCACTGACTAGGTCTTTGGTGGCCGCTTTTCACTCAGCGACCCAACAGTGAGCCGCGCATGTTCAACTACTTCAAGTCGCTCATCGCTGAGGCGAAGGCGCTGATTCCGTTGTCGCCGCTGGAGGCGGCGCTCCAGTCGCTGAAAGCCGATGAGCCGGGCTGGCCTCTCGTACGAAGTTCCTTATCGGGGCCCATTTGGTTTCGAAGAGCGTTTGGGCCTGGGAGGTACGCGCTGTACACCAGGAGATCGCGATGGGCTGAACCGATCGGGTACGCCGCCGTCTACCCGGCGGTCTGTTCGGTACCCGGCTGTTCGAACTCCTCGTGACCGGACAGTCCCGGGCCGTAGGCCACACCGTTGGCCCACGAGCCGGTCCAGGTGTCGCCGTTGACCCACTTGTACGTACCCTGGCCGTTCTGCATGTTGTTTTCCCAGGCCCCGACGTATCTGTCCCCGGACGGCCACGTGAACGTACCTTGGCCTTGCCGGCGGTTGTCCACGAACGTGCCGACGTACGTGCTTCCATCCTTCCAGGTGTACGTGCCTTGGCCATCCCTCTTGTTGGCCTTCCACCCGCCCTCGTACTTGTCTCCGGATGCCCAGGTGTACGTGCCCTGGCCCTCTCTGGAGTCGTTCTTGTACTCGCCGACGTACTTGTCGCCCGATGCCCAGGTGAAGGTACCTTGGCCGTTGCGTTGGTTGTCCTTCCACTGGCCGGTATAGCTGTTGCCGTTTGCCCAGGTGTACGTCCCTTGTCCGTTTGAGTGATCGTCCTTCCACTCGCCGACGTACTTGTCGCCCGATGCCCAGGTGAAGGTACCCTGGCCGTCCTTCATGTCGTCTTTCCATTCACCGGTGTACGTACTGCCGCCGGCCGTTGTGGAGGTGCCCTGGCCGTTTTTCTTGTCGTCTTTCCATTCGCCGTCGTACTTGGATCCATTTGTCGACGTTTCGGTGCCCTGGCCGCTCTTGTGGCCCGCCACGTACCCACCTGTGTAGGAATATCCGGTCATCGTTGTGTATGTGCCCTGGCCGTCATGGGCGCCGTGTTTCCATTCGCCCGTGTACTTGTCGCCGTTTGCCCAGGTGTACGTACCTTGGCCGCTCATGAACCCGTCTTTCCATTCGCCGTCATAGGTGTCGCCGCTCGCCAAGGTGCAGCTCATGTGGCCGTCGGCGTTGTTGTTCTTGAAACTGCCGGCACAGGCGTCGCCCTCGTCGGTTATGAAGGTGGCATTGTCATCTTGTGCCTGGCCGTTGACCAGGGTGCCCGTGTACCGCCCGTGTTGACCGTCGGACAGCGTGTGGGGCCGGTCGGTGACGTGTTGGGAACCTGCGGGGAGCAAACCGAAACCGCCGGTGAGGAAAGCTCCGGTCAAGAGTCCCAATATGCTGACCGCCGTCAGGACCCACGGGATGAGCAGGGCCTTGGTACGGAACATCGGTGTCATGTGGTTTCCTTTCTGTGGCATCGGCCCATGGGGCGGACCGGCAACTAACCCACGAAGTGGTTGTTCACCCACTTACCGGTCTTCGCGACCGTTCCGTCGGCGTTGTAGCTTGTCCCGTCACCGTTTCGCATGCCGGCTTGCCATTGGCCGACATAAGACGTCCCGTCGTTCCATTTCATGGTGCCCTGTCCTTCGGGCAGACCGGTTTTCCACTCGCCCTCGTAGGTCGAGACGTTGAACCATGTGTAGGTGCCGCGGCCGTCTTTGTAGCCGGCCTTGTATTCGCCGTCGTATGTGTCGCCGGTGACCCAGTGGCACGTGACATGACCGTCCAGCCGGTTGGCCTTGTAACTGCCGTCGCAGGTGTCACCGTTCGCCTGTGTCTCGGTTCCGTGCCCCTCTCTTTGGCCGTTCTTGTATTCCCCGACGTACTTGCTCCCGTCCGACGACGTGTAGGTGCCTTCGCCGTCGTTCTTGCCGTCCTTGTACCCGCCCACGTACGTGGAGCCGTTGGCCCACGTGCAGTTGACCGTACCGTTCAGGTTGTTGTCCTTGAAGCCGCCGGTGCAGACGCTGCCGTTGTCCGAGTCGAACTTGCCGTTGGGGTCTTGCGCCTGGCCGCCGGCCAGGTTGCCGGTGTAGAGCCCGGTGTCACCGCTGGCCAGGGTGTGCGGCTGGCCGGTGACGTACCCGTTGGTCTTCATCAGCCAGCCGAAGCCGTACGTGGTCGAGAACGCAACCACCAATGCGACAACGCTGATCCCGGCCACAGCCCAGGAGACGATGAGTGCGGCCCGTCCGGGTTTCTTGGCGGCGGGCTGTGGTGGTTGAGCTGGTGTGTATTCCGGCGGCGCATAGGCCACCGGCTGCTGGAAACCGTACTGGCTTCCCGTGTTTGACGTTGCAGGCGTGGACACCTGAACCCCCCGGTTCTGTAATCAATGCCTCCAAGGAGGCGCCCCAGCAATCATTGTCTCAGGCCACTTTTCGGGTGTCAAGCAAACGACCTTGATCAGGACGTACGATTGACGCCGTGACCAATTTCAGGCCCGGGCCCGGGAAGCAGCGCCGTGGTGGCGTGGGTCTGGTTGTCGGTGTGGTCGCCGTACTCGTCTTCGTCGCCATAGCCGTCGGCGGTCATGCGCTGACAGATCACAAACCTTCCGGTACGACGAACCAGACCGTGCCGACGTCGGACGTCATGGCCCTGCTGGACAAGATACCGGTCAAGGGCCGCGCGCCCAATACGGGTTACGACTCGTCGTCGGACTTCTGGGGCATGTGGGAGTCGGTACGCGGATGCTCCACCCGCAACCTGATCCTGGCCCGTGACCTCACCGGCGTCACCTACCGAGGCACCACGAACTGTGTGGTCGACACCGGCGTACTGCACGACCCCTACACCGGGCAGGTGATCAACTTCCATCACGGATCGGCACCCGGGCAGTCCGACGCCGTCCAGATCGACCATGTCGTCGCCCGGCAGAACGCCTGGGTCACGGGAGCCTTCGAATGGACGGCGGGGCAGCGGTACGCCTTCGCCAACGACCCGCTCAACCTCCTGGCGGTCGGCGGGGACATCAACCAGGAGAAGGGCAGCGCTGACGCCGCCACGTGGCTACCGCCTGAAAAGGGATTTCGCTGCCAGTACGTCAGTATCCAGGTCCAGGTCAAATCCAAGTACGACCTGTGGATGACAAAGCCGGAACACGACGCCATAGCGCGCGTACTGGCCTCCTGCTGATCCCGCCCGTGCCAACCTGCTCCAATTCGTGCCCAGAGGCCTCTGCAGCAAGATCGGAGCATGTTGGCACGGAATCCGGGCCCGGATCGTGTGGCTGACCTGCTCCGATCTTCACCGGGTCCCCTCCGGACCCAGAATTGGAGCAGGTTGGCTCATCTCGGGGTCATGGCGGCCCGCCGCATGACTAGGGCTGTTTCTACGGAGTTGACGATTTGGTTGGGTTGGCGCAGGTCAGCGGCTGTCACCACGATGACCAACCAGCGTTCGTCTTGCAAACAGCGGCGTTTCTGCGCGTCTTTCTGCATCTGTTCGACCGTGGCGTGGATCCCCCC
>Ga0209628_10000868_pt1 | contig 18930 bp, 13 predicted proteins | sample TergutCu122P4_FD_187285 | JGI IMG/M metagenome (GOLD analysis project Ga0209628, IMG submission 187285) | Cubitermes ugandensis P4 segment gut microbial communities from Kakamega Forest, Kenya - Cu122 P4 (SPAdes) (version 2) | ecosystem: Host-associated > Arthropoda: Insects > Digestive system...
TTTTGCGCAATGCCAAAGTCCAAACAAATCGCTTTTGCGTGTCCGATATGCAGATAACCGTTTGGCTCTGGCGGAAAACGTGTCTGTATTCTGCCGTTGTTCAACCCTTCACGCAGGTCGTTTTCTACAATTTGCTCAATAAAATTTAGATTTTTTTCCATAAAAAAGAGAGTTTTTTTGTTGCATACAATTTAGATGCAAAATTACAAAAAAGTTAAAAACTAAAAATCTCTTTTTTTTATTATCTTTGTATAGTAAAATCGTAAATATTTTATAATTTTGCGGTCAAAAAAATAATCATTTCTCATTACAAAAAAGATGTCAGATTTGGAATTAAAACAAAACGAAAACGAGGTTGAAATTATTCATCTTGAGGACTTAGAACACGTCAGGTTGCGACCGGGTATGTATATTGGCAAACTTGGAGATGGCTCGCAAGCTGATGATGGCATTTATGTTCTGCTCAAAGAAATTATTGACAACTCTATTGACGAGTTTCGTATGAAATTTGGCTCACAAATAGATATTAACTTGACAGGCAATACTTTATCAGTTCGAGATTTTGGTCGTGGTATTCCGCACAACAAAATGGTGGTAGCAGTTTCTGTGTTGAATACGGGTGGCAAATATGACTCAAAGGGTTACAAAAAGTCGGTTGGGTTAAATGGCGTAGGTACAAAAGCGGTGAATGCGCTATCGGCAAATTTTACCGTTAAATCATTTAAAAATGGTAAAGTTAAAACCGCTGTTTTTGAGGGCGGAATACTTGTAAAAGAGACGGATGTAGAAAATACCGATGAAAAAAATGGTACAAAAATTATATTTTGTCCTGATGAAAAAATTTTTGGAAAATTCAAATACAGCGAAGAGTTTATAGAAACTATGTTGAAAAACTATTCGTATCTTAATTATGGGCTGACTTTGTCGTTTAATTCACAAAAATTTTCTTCAAAAAATGGACTTTTGGACTTGCTAGATGCCAATATTACCACCGAGCCGCTCTATTCTATCGTTCATCTAAAAGGTGAAGATATTGAGATTGCTTTTACACACACTAATCAATATGGCGAAGAGTACTATTCTTTTGTAAATGGTCAGCACACAACGCAGGGAGGTACTCATCAAAGCGCATTCCGTGAGTTTTTTGGCAAAACTGTTAAGGATTTTTTTAATAAAAATATGGAAATGTCTGACATCAGAAATGGACTTGTGGCAGCTATTTCTATTTCTGTAGAAGAACCTATTTTTGAGAGCCAGACAAAAATTAAACTCGGTTCAAAAGATATTGCGCCGAATGGACCAACTGTATCAAAATTTATAAGCGATTTTATTGCAAGGGAGGTTGATAATTTTTTGCATAAAAATCAGCAGGTTGCTGATGTTATGCAGAAAAAAATCAATGAGTCGGAAAAAGAGCGCAAAGCGATTGCTGGAGTTACTAAAACCGCTAGACAGCGCGCCTCTAAAGCAAATTTACACAACGAAAAATTGCGTGATTGCCACATTCATTTTAATGACGTAAAAAACGACCAAAAATCAGAAACCTGCATTTTTATAACAGAGGGCGATTCTGCAAGCGGTTCTATTACCAAAACTCGCGACCCAAAACTGCAAGCAGTTTTTTCGCTGAAAGGAAAACCAAAAAACATTATGGGGCTAAAACGCACCATACTTTACGAAAAAGATAATGAAGAACTTTACCTTTTGCAGTCGGCGTTGAACATAGAGGAAGGAATTGACGGATTGCGCTATAATAAGGTGATTATCGCTACCGATGCAGACAATGACGGAATGCACATAAGAATGTTGTTGATGACATTTTTTCTGCAATTTTTCCCAGATTTGGTAAAAAAAGGACATATCTATATTTTGCAAACGCCACTTTTTAGAGTGAGAAATAAAAAAGAGACACTTTATTGCTACACTGAAGAGGAAAAAGAGATGGCGATCACAAAACTCGGACTTAACCCAGAAATTACGCGCTTCAAAGGATTGGGTGAAATAGACCCAAGCGAATTTAGAAGTTTTATCGGAAAAGATATGCGGCTTGACAGGGTTATGCTACGCAAAGAGGATGCTGTTGGCGATATGCTTTCGTTCTATATGGGTAAAAATACCCCCGAACGTCAGGATTTTATCATTAATAATTTGAATATAGAGGTTGATTAGTAGATATGATGGAGATGTATAAATAACCTGTCTTTAAGGAAGCGTATATAAAAAATAAAATGAATGTCCGCAAAATGTCTATAAAATTTTCAGAAAAAAGTTTTTAGACATAAGATAGATAGAAATAGACGTTTTTGATTATTAGATTTTGTCTTATTATCTTAAAATCTTTGTCTTTCTTCTTTAATCTTTAATCTTTTGTCTAAAAAATAAATTATAGGACATTATACGGATTATCATAAAAATAAAGTTTTTTTGTTATCTTTGCAAACAATTAAATTTTTAAAATAATGAAACCAATAAAAAATATTGAACCATTATCTAAATGGCTTTTGCGGATTTCGCTTGTTGCTTATATTTTTTTTACATATTTTGATAATGTAAAAATGTTTGATTTTCATAATGTTAATTACATAATCAATTTACTTTATCTGTTTTTTGCAGTATTGTTGCTTTTGGGCGGATTTGGAAAAAACGCAACATTGACAATAATTTCGGGTATTGTTTTGTCTATTATTTCGATGTACAAAATTTACAATACCTTCTCAATAAACGATTTGCTCAACCCAACAATTTATCTTTATCTAATTCTTTTTGCAATAGGACTATTTTTTGTTTCAAGAGGAAATAGTTAAAATAGGGTAGAAAAATATTTAAAAGACATTTCTTAATTTTTTTTTTACAAAAAGAACGCAAAGTGTAAATGTTGATTATCAATACTTTGCGTTTTTGCTTTAGAATATCTGCTCCTTTTTGCGAAAAAAAATCTTAAATAACCTTATTGTTCCAAGAGAAAGTTCTTCTATAAAATTTTAAAAATTATAGTGCAATATCACTAAATAAAACCAATATATATTAATTATTTATTAACAATAATTAATATTATTTATTTAAACTACCTCATCCAATATTGCCAAATCAATCTCTTCTCTTTTTCTGTTGATAAATTTGTATTGCAAAAAACCGAGTTCCTGCATCGGAACAACGCGCAAACCACTTGTGTATCTGCGTTTCCATTTGCGTTTGAGCGAAAAAAAGAAACCGCCCTGATTAATATACGCTGCAACATAAGGGTGAACACAAATAGAAAACTTCTTTATTTTCAGATTATTAGTGATTTTTTCAATTTTTTCTTCTAACTGATTTGTAAAGAAAATTGACGGTTTTGTTTTGCCTGTGCCAAAGCACGAAGCACATGTTTCGTTAGTGTTAATCGACAATGCGGGACGAACTCGCTGGCGCGTTATCTGCATCAAACAAAATCTGCTCAACGGCAAAATATTGTGCTTTGCCCTGTCAATTTTCATTTGCTGCTGCATATATTCAAAGAGTTGGTGCAGGTTCGACCTGTCGTCCATATCAATAAAATCAATTATGATGATACCGCCAATATCGCGCAAACGCAACTGTCGTGCAATTTCTTCCGCCGCTGCCATATTCACTTCAAGCGCATTTGCCTCCTGATTTTGAGACGCTTTCGTGCGCGTACCGCTATTTACATCAACCACAAACATCGCCTCCGTTTGGTCCATTATCAAATATGCGCCGCGTTTGAAAGGCACAATGCGTCCAAAAAGCGTTTTAATCTGTTTTGTAATACCGAAACTGTCAAAAATCGGTATTTCATCGTTATAAAATTTAACAATATCTTTGCGTTCGGGCGCAATCATCTGAACATAGTCCTTGATTTCATTAAATGTTTCCTCTTCATTAACAAAAATATTTTCAAATTCTTCGCTAAAAATCTCTCTGATAATGGCGAGCGTGCGGCTGCTCTCCTGCGAAAGCAACTGAACGTCCTGCGCTTTTTTTAGTGCTTCAAGCGTCGTGTCCCAGCGTTTGCAGAGAATTTTCAGTTCGTTGTCAAGTTCTGCAACACGTTTTTTTTCTGCCACAGTGCGAATTATCACGCTGAAATTTTGCGGTTTAATGCTGTGAATTAGTTGGCGCAACCGTGTTTTTTCTTCGTTTTCCTGAATTTTTTGCGAAACAGATGTTTTATTATCAATAAACGGCAAAACCACCATATAACGCCCTGCGATTGATATTTCGCCCGTTAGACGCGCCCCTTTTGCAGAAATCGGCTCTTTGGTAATTTGCACCAAAATCAACTGTCCTGTGGTAAGAACCGATTTTATGCTGCCGCCTTTTTCCAAACACGGTTGTCTTTGATATTTCGGAGCGTGTTTTCTGTCGTTCAAAACCTGCTGTACAATATGGTTCATTGTTGGAAAATGCTCGCCCAAGTCGTGATAATGAATAAACGCCTCTTTATCACTGCCAATATCGACAAAAGCGGCGTTCAGCCCCGACATAATGCGTTTTACACGTCCAAGATAAATATTTCCCACCTCAAAATCCTGTTTGAGGTTATCTCTATTGAGTTCAACAAGTTTTTTATCTTCCGTCAATGCAATCGAAACCTGTTCGCTTCTAACATCTATTACTAATTCTTTGGTCATTATAATTATAATTTTTTAATTTGCAAAGGTACAAAAAAGTTAAAAACTAAAAACTAAAAACTAAAAACTAAAAGTTAAGAACTAAAAGATAAAAGATAAAAACTAAAAGTTAAAACATTTTCTTGATAAATATTACAGGATTAAAATTCTCCTCCAAAAACCTCTACCGCATTTCCTCACATAAAAATTTGATAATTAGGTTTGCAGTTGATAAAAAGTTCGCCGCCTTTGAGTTGAACGCAAATAAATCTCTGAATTAGAATTTTCTCAAGAACCCTTTTTACTTGCTACTCTTGTGGTTTGTCTGCTGCCTGTTGTGTTTGCTTTCACAGTTTTTTGAATGTTTTTTGCAGTTGTATTTTGCTTGTTTTCAGATATTTTTGGTTTATCCACTATTGGTTTGTCTGAGTTTTCTTCCTCTTGCAGTTCATCAAAATTAATTATATTGTTTTCAATTAAAAGATTATACCACAAGATAAATTTCCTTATGTCTGTCGGGTAAATCTTCGCTTTGTCGAAATTTGGCAGCACTTTTGCAAAATATTCGTGCAACACGTCGTTTGATGCGTTTTTTGCATCAATAGCAATTTTGTTACCTTTTTCAAGTTCAAAAGCGGCTTTGAAAATTTCTCGCAACAATTTTTCGCCAGTTTCGGTAAACATAGCAATATCATTTAGGGTGCTAATTTTTTCGTTATGAAACGCAGGTTGGCGTTTACCATCAATCAACGACTCCACAATAACCATATTCTTTGATTGCGAAATCACCTTAAAAAGTCCGGGCTTACCCGAAACATATACAATTTCTTTAAACATAATATTATAGTTTTAATAGGTTAGTTCATGTTTGAATTGCAAAGGTAGTAAAATAATTAAAATTTGAAAATCATTTTTAGTAAAAGAAATTGTTTAAATTTGACTAACCACCGCAAAGGCAGGTGACTTTTATCGTCAAATTTATGGCTAAAGCCACCACAATTTACTAATTATGACGGCAAAGCAATTTTACATTACAACCTGCAAAGCAGGTGGATTTATAAGTTAAATTAAATTACTGTTTTAGAATTATATAAAAAGATTTCATATATATTATTTTTTTGTACCTTTGCAAAAAAATAAAAAAATGTATTATCCAAAGCAAATATTAGATGCATTAAGAAATGTACGCTATCCTGGTGATAATCAGGATATTGTAACAGCAGAAATGGTAAATGACGACATAAAAATTAACGGACATAAGGTGTCGTTTTCGTTGATTGCTAAGAAAAAAAATGACCCATTTATAAAGTCGTTAGTTAAGGCATGTGAGGCAGCAATTTTACACTATGTTTCGCCTGATTGCGATATAAAGGGAAATATTTCTATTAAATACAAAACCTCTGAAATTCAGCGAGATAAAGAAAAACCGCTGCAAAATACAAAGATTATTGCTATCTCATCTGGAAAGGGCGGTGTCGGAAAATCTACTGTTACAGCAAATTTGGCTGTAACACTTGCAAAACTCGGCTATAAAGTTGGTTTGCTCGATGCTGATATTTTTGGTCCATCTATGCCAAAAATGTTTTCTATTGAGGAATATCATCCTATTGCAGTTGAAATTGGTGATAAGCATTTTATGATTCCTGCAGAAAAATATGGTGTAAAAATTCTCTCTATCGGTTTTTTTGTTAATCCTCAAAACGCTGTAATTTGGCGCGGCGTGATGGCTTCAAATGCAGTAAAGCAGTTGATTGAAGATGCTGCGTGGGGAGATTTGGACTATTTTCTTGTTGATTTGCCGCCAGGAACATCTGATATTCACTTAACATTGGTGCAGATGCTCCATTTTTCAGGTGCCATAGTTGTTAGTACACCTCAAAAAGTGGCCTTGGCTGATGCTATAAAAGGAATTGAAATGTTTGAAAATAATAAAGTTAATGTACCTATTTTGGGGTTGATAGAAAATATGGCATATTTTACTCCTACCGAACTCCCACAAAACAAGTACTACATTTTTGGTCGCGAAGGGTGTAAGAAACTCGCCGAAGAGCGCAATATTCCGCTTCTAGCACAAATACCAATTGTTCAATCGCTCTGTGAAAGCGGCGACAACGGAACTCCAATTACATTAAATGACAATACAATTCTAAGCAAAATTTTTATTGATTTGGCAAAAAAAATAGTTGGTCAATAAAATCATACTTAGTCGTTCCTTAAAAACCCTTTAACTCATTAATTTTTAGTTAAAACGGTGTTAATAAATAAGTTTATTAACACCGTTTTTTGTACCTTTGTGGTCTAAAAAGTAGTATATTATACTCGAAAGATAACCTAAGATTACGTAGCACGATATGTTTAGTCCTATGTTTAAGGACTTTATCTACCATCAACATGAACTCATTTTGCCTCAAGAAGATAATCTGCAGTATATTGAATTTGGATATTTTTATTGTCTCTTTTTCCGCAAAATTTAAGTTATGCCGCAGCGTAAAATGGGGTTAGTAAGGAACGACTAAATATAAGGCAATGAAAGTTTTTCAGCCCAAAATATTTGATACATTAAAAAATTACAATAAAACCCGCTTTACAAACGATGTAATGGCGGGAGTAATTGTTGGTATTGTGGCTATTCCGCTGGCAATCGCTTTTGGTATCGCATCTGGCGTTGGACCAACAGAAGGACTTGTAACTGCCATCATTGCAGGATTTACCGTTTCACTTTTGGGCGGCAGTAAAGTGCAAATCAGCGGACCGACAGGCGCATATATCGTAATTATTTATGGCATAATTCAGCAATTCGGCATTGGCGGGCTGATTATTGCTACCATTATGGCGGGAATTATGCTAATTTTGATGGGCGTTTTTCGGCTCGGCAATGTGATAAAATTTGTGCCGTACCCTGTTATAGTCGGCTTTACGGCAGGCATTGCAATCACCCTTTTTTCTACACAAATAAATGATTTATTTGGTTTGGAAATAAAAAATGCACCTGCAAATCTTGTTGATAAATGGATTATCTATTTTAAAAATTTTTCTGCAACAAATTTTCCGGCTTTTGGAATTGGAATTTTATCTATTTTAATAATAATTTTTACTCCAAAAATTTCTAAAAAAATACCGGGAAGTTTGATTGCCATTATCTTTATAACGCTTTTGGTTTGGATTCTAAATAGATTTGCAGGAATAACATCAATTCAAACAATCGGCGATTTATATCAACTTCCAACGGGTATTCCCGCACCGAAACTGCCTGATTTACAACTTGATAACGGCAAAACAATTTTTGATTTGATAACACAACTTTTTCCTGCTGCATTTACAATTGCAATGCTCGGCGCAATCGAAAGTTTGCTTTCTGCAATGGTTGCAGACGGCGTTATCGGCGACCGACACAACTCAAACACCGAACTTATTGCGCAGGGAACGGCGAATATTATCACGCCGCTTTTCGGCGGAATTCCTGCCACAGGCGCAATTGCCCGCACAATGACCAACATAAACAACGGCGGCAGGTCGCCCGTTGCGGGCATTATTCACGCAATAACGCTGCTTTTGGTGCTGCTTTTTCTCGGAAAATTGGTTGGTTACATTCCAATGGCGTGTCTCGCAGGCGTGCTGATAATGGTTGCGTACAATATGAGCGGTTGGCGTGCGGTAATTTCACTGAGCAAAACCCTAAAAGCCGATTTTGCGGTAATGCTCACAACGCTTGCTCTGACGGTGATTTTCGACCTTACCGTTGCAATAGAAGTGGGCTTGTTAATGGCGGTGGTGCTGTTTCTCAAACGCACTTCTGAAGTTACAAGCGTTAAGATTTTAAGCAGGGAAATTGACCCGCAGGCAGAAACCGATTTTTCACTCAACGAGGAAAAACTGATTATTCCTGACGGCATAGAAGTTTATGAAATTGACGGACCGTATTTTTTTGGTATTGCAAATAAATTTGACGAGATAATGAATGAAGTGCGTAAATCGCCGAAAATCAGAATTATACGAATGCGCAAAGTGCCGTTTATTGACTCAACGGGTTTGCACAATTTGGAAACGCTTTGTCGAGCATCGCAACGGCAAGGTATTACCGTAATTCTTTCAGGTGTAACGCCGCAAGTACGTCAAACCCTTATGAAAGCCAATTTTGAGCAGATAATTCCCGAAGAAAATATCTGCCCGCATATAAATTCGGCACTAGAAAAAGCAGAGAGAGAGTTACAAGGGTAAGTTACAAAAAAGAGTAATAGAAAGAACAAGTACCCTTTTAGAATTTATATGATATTTTCTATATCTCCCATTGTTCCAATGTACCTATAAGTTCATCAAAATTTTTAATTTTTGATTTTCTTTGTACGTTGGCTATTTGTTTTTCAAACTCGGCTTCGTAACTTTCATCTTCTACAGAACGAATAACTCCCATTGCAACAGGTAATTCTGGCAGTTGCATCTGTGCAAGTTTAAGGTGGAGTGCATAGTCCTGTGTTTTTGCGTCATGCACAAGTATATCACTCTCTTTTACGCCGTTTTCACCAATTGTAACGGCTTTAATATTCCAACCATCAAGTATAAGCCCTTTGTTTCGCTCTGTACCAAAAATCATCGGTTTAGCGTGTTCCAGCACTATTGTTCTTTCTGCCCGCGCTTCTTTTGAAGAAAGGTCTGAGTGCGTTCCATGATTAAAGATAATGCAATTTACCAAACATTCTATTATGGCTGTACCTTTGTGATTGTGCGCTTCAATCATTGCAGTTTTTGCTGTGTCAGCATCAACATCAAGAGTACGGGCAAAGAATGTGCCGCCCGCACCAAAAGTTAATTCTGCCGGAGAAAACGCCTTTTCTACCGTGCCATCAGGTGATGATTTACTCACAAAACCTTTTGGCGAAGTGGGCGAATATTGCCCTTTTGTCAAACCATAAATGCGATTATTGAACAATAATACATTCAGATTAATATTGCGTCTGACACTGTGAATAAAGTGATTACCTCCAATCGCCAAACAATCCCCATCCCCTGTTGCTTGCCAAACGCTAAGTTTGGGGTTGGCAGTTTTTACACCTGAGGCAATGGCTGCGCCGCGTCCATGAATTGAGTGAAAACCGTAAGTATTTAAATAATACGGCAAACGGGAAGAGCAACCAATACCCGAAACAACAGCAATGTTATGAGGATGTACTCCTATCTCCGCCATTGCTTTTTGCAACGTATTAATTACAGCATGGTCGCCACAGCCGGGGCACCATCTAACTGGCTGACTGCTTTTGAAGTCCTTAAACGTAAGTTCCATAATTTTAGGTTAAGAATTTTTAATCAAGAGTTTAAAAAACTTAATTTTTTTCAGGTGCAAAGGTACAAAATATTTATGAAATTATTAATCTACTTTTTTTGTATCTTTGTAAAAAAAAATTATGTTTGAATCAATATCTCTTTTTGAATTAAATAATGCAATAAAAAACCTGCTAAAAGAGACCTTTTGCGAAGGGCTTTGGGTAAGGGCAGAAATCAGTGAGGTTAAAGAAAATTTTAACAAACACTGTTATTTGGAACTTATTGAAAAACAGGAGAATACAGGCGAAGTTATTGCTCGCCAAAGGGCTATTATTTGGGCAAATGCTTACAAAATTATAAAGCCCTATTTTGTAGAGCAGACAGGAGAAGAGTTAAAAGCAGGAATGAAAATTTTGATTTTTTGCACACTCGAAATGCACGAAAGTTATGGTTTAAGTTTGTCAATAACAGATATTGAACCCGCATATACGGTTGGTGAAATTACACTGCAAAAAACAAAAATTATAAAACAACTGACAGAAGAGGGAATAATTAATATGAATAAATCGTTGTCGTTTCCTGTTTTGCCACAAAGGATTGCGGTTGTTTCATCCAAAACGGCAGCGGGCTACGAGGATTTTTTACATCAATTAAAAAATAACTCTTTTGGGTTTAAATTTTACGTCAAACTTTTTGAGGCGTTGATGCAAGGGCAGCAAACCGAAAATTCGGTGATTGAGCAGTTGGACAAAATTTATCAAAATGCACATCTCTTTGATATTGTGGTGATTATACGCGGCGGCGGCGCAACCTCCGATTTGTCCGCCTTTGACAACTACAACCTTGCTGCACATTGTGCGCAGTTTCCACTGCCAATTATTTGCGGTATCGGGCATCAGCGCGACACCTCCGTACTTGATGAGGTGGCAAATCAAAGTATAAAAACGCCAACCGCCGCCGCCGAACTGCTAATTTCAAAAATAGAGATACAAAACGATTTTATAAATTCTTCCACACAAAAAATTATCACTTTTTCACGTCAAAACGTTGATAATCAAAAAAATATCTTAAAAGAGTATTCCTATCAAATTCCGTTGATGGTTATTAATTTATTGAAAAATAATCATCAAAAAATAAATTATCTGTCAATAAATTTAAAAAACGGAACAAAAAAAATATTCTCTGCTGCAAATTCCAAATTGGAAATAGCACAAAAAACCATTGAACTACTTTCGCCGCAAACAATCCTGAAACGCGGCTACACACTGACACAAAAAAACGGCAAAACCATTATCTCCGCAAAAGAAATTTTCACAGGCGACAAATTGAACATTATTTTTGCAGACGGTGAAAAATTGGTGATTAGTGAATAGTGGTTAATGGTTATCACAAATTTCAAAATTCCAAATCCAAAATCGTAAATAGCATCTCTCACTACTCACTACTTGATACTTGATACTTGATACTAATTTTCAACAAAAAATAGATGCAAATCGGCACAAAAATCAGCCCAAGATACCACGAATTTTCTGCACCTACATTTTCAATATCAAAAGTTATATTTTGCTTTCGTACAATATAAAACGCTATTACGCCGACAGCATTATTAATAAAATGTGCCAAAATGGGCAACCAAAGCGAGCCGCTCCACACAGCCATATAACCGAATGCCGCACCGAGCAACATTCGCGGCAAAAAACCGTAAAATTGAACGTGTATAGCACTGAAAATGAACGCAGTAACCCAAATTGCAGCATGAATATTCATTCGTTCCGAAAGCGTTTTTTGCAGCAATCCGCGAAAAAACAACTCTTCGCATAATGCCGTTAAAAGGGCGATTACCACAAGGTTTATCGCCAAACCGCCGAGTGTATCGACCGCAAGCATCTGTTCGGTTACTTTCATAAGTTCCTCTTCCATTGTACGCATCCAAAGTTCAAGCGAATTTAGAAATTTCGGCAGACGCATTTGTGCGTTTAGCCAAGCAAAAAAGTTGATTGCAGGCAGTGCCGAAAAGGCAAACATTGCGGCAAAGAGGTAATTTTTTGCTGAGGTCTTTTGCAAACTCAAAAAAGAAAACGGTTTTTCGGAAAAAAATACAGCACAAAAAACAGCAGGTAAAATAAATACCAAAACTGCTTGCAGTATTTGTATAACTTTCAGATTATCAGTATTATAAAATGACATAGAAAGTCCAAATAATGATAGTCCAAAACACACTGCGCCAATTATTGCCAAAATTCTGTATGTAAAATTTTTGATTAACATAGGGCACAAAATTATGAAAAAATCACTATCTTTGCAAATTAAAAAAAACTTTTATGAGAAAAATACTTTTTCTACTGCTTTTAACTGCTACAACAAATTTTGTGTTTGCGCAGCAAGATAAATTCAAATTTGGGACCTGTCCGGAGGAACTTTTGCAGATGAAGAATTACGACAAAGATGCCGATGCTGCGGCTCTTGTAATTTACGAAAAGTCCGATTCCTACTACTCTTTGAATGGCTCAACAGGCGATTTTGAAATCAAAACAGAATACGTCATTCGTATCAAAATCTTCACACAAGAGGGTGCGGAAAATTATGGCAGTGCCGAAATTCCATTTGTGGAAGGCAGCGATAAAATGGCTTCGGAAAGCATTGACGGACTCGTCGGCTACACCTACAATCTTGAGAATGGTAAAATTATCCGTGAAAAATTATCGAAAGAGTATATCTTTACCGAAGATTTTGATGATTATATTAAACGGCTAAAATTTGCTTTGCCGCAGGTAAAAATCGGCTCTGTGGTGGAGTATAAATACACAAAAAATTCGCCGTTTTACTATGACCCCGATAATTTTACATTTCAGCGCGACATCCCCGTGCAATACAGTTGTTATCGGCTAAAAGTGCCTGAATATTTTTCAATGAACAGAAGAACAATGGGCTACGAACCAATACGTATTAAAACAGAAAAAACTAATGATTCATTTATTATTGGTGGAAATGTTTTGCATTGCACATCCGAAGAAATTACAGCAGAAGTAAGAAATTTACCCTCTCTAAAAGATGAAGAATTTGTTTGGAATACCGATGATTACAAAACAGGTATAACTTTTGAAATCAGGAGTTTGCAGGTTCCCGGAATAATTTATAGGACATACTCAAAAACTTGGGCAAACGTAGCCGGTGCACTTGCCGATTATGAATATTTTGGAAAGCAATTTGACGAAAAAAATATTTTGAAAAAAGAGATTCCGGAAGTTCTGAAAAATCAGGCAACAGATATTGATTCTATAAGGGCAATTTTAAATCTTGTGCGTGAAAAAGTGAAGTTCAACGACAGAAGGACTTTGATAGTAAGCAATCAAAACAAAGCACTAAAAGAGGGCTTGGGAACAAGCGGCGAAGTCAATGCTATTTTGCTGAATGCGCTTAAAAATGCGGGTTTCAAAGTGTATCCTGTGGCAATAAGTTTGCGTTCAAAAGGACGTTTGTTTTGGGGATACCCGTCTCAAAAATCGCTTAATTATTTTGTGGTTTTGGTGAGAAACAACGGAAAAGAATATTATCTTGACGCTACAAAAGAATACACCGACATCAACGTTCTTCCTGTTGATTGTCTTGTAGAAACCGGGCTGATTATTTATGATAAAACATTCACTCTGAGCGACTTAACAAAAATTGGCATAAACTCTAACAAGACACATTTAATTTTGAATTTTAATGAAAACGGCATTTTGACAGGTAAAAAAATGGAGGTATATTCGGGAGAATTTGCATACAGTTTTAAACAGAATTACGAAAAATCCGAAAACGAAGAAAAATATATTGAAAATCTCGAAACAAAAGATGAAGTTGAAATTTTAAACTACAAAACAGACAAAAGAACCGCACAAAATCTTTCATTTACAGAAAGTTACGATTTTATAAAGAAAAGTATAACTTTAAATGAAGACGTTTTAAGTTTTAACCCTTTGCTTTTTACGGCGATGACAACCAACGCAATGAAAGCCGAAACGCGCAAACTGCCTGTGGAGTTTTTCTACCCATACGAACACCAAATAAATGTGAATTTAACCATTCCGCAGGGCTGGCTGTTGGATGAAATGCCGAAATCTGAAAGAATTATCTTTAAAGACGGCAAAATAGAGATGACCTATATTGCAAAGCAAACCGCAAATGGTGTTCAAATTCAATGCACTTTTAAGCAGAACCTTGTTATTGTACCCGCAACCGATTATGAAATTTTGCGTGATTTTTGGTACAAAATGTTCAACAAACAAAACGAAATGATTACGATAAAAAAACAATGAAAAAATACATTTTAACAGCATTTTTTTTAATTTTCGTTGGAAAAATTTTGGGGCAATTTTTTCCGGAAAGTCAAATTTCCGAAGAGTTGCGCAAAGATGCTTTTGCTGTTGTGCGCCAATCGAAACAGAATTTGGTGCAAATTGACCAGAACAGCGGCACCTACAAAGTTGATTTTGTGATAACAATTCTTAATAAAAAAGGCGATGACAACGCAATTTTTGCAATTTATGAAGATAAATTTCGGGAATTAAAAAGTTTTTCTGGCGAAATTTTTGATGCAAAAGGCAAATCAATAAAAAAAATAAAAAGAGACGATTTATATGTTACGGCTTTTTCGGAACATTTGGCAACTGACGGAAAATCAACACTTTACAGACCAAAATCGCCAAGTTACCCCTATACCGTAAAATATTCTTACGAAATGAAATTTAAAAACGGCATAATGTCATACCCAAAATTTGTGCCGATTAAAGATTTTAATGTTTCTGTTGAAAATGCAGAATATTCACTCACAATTCCAAAAAATATTAATCTCAGAGCGAAAAAATTGAATTATAATTTTGAAGAAAACAGCACTGTTTCCGATAAAAATAAAAACTGCATTTTTTCTGCAAAAAACATAAAAGCGTTTGTAAATGAGAGTTATTCGCCTGATTTTGAAGACCTTTTTCCGATAATGTACCTTTCGCCCGACAAATTTTGCGTACAGAAAGTTTGCGGCGATTTTTCGTCTTGGGAAAATTTTGGACTGTGGGCAGTGGAATTGTTAAAAGGTAGAAATTTGCTACCGACCTCAACAGTTGAAAAAGCGGCAGAACTTACAAAAAACGCTGAAAATGAGCGTGAAAAGGTAAAAATTCTTTATAATTTTCTGCAAAACACCACCCGTTATGTCAGTATTCAGTTGGGAATTGGCGGCTGGCAACCGATTACGGCGGCAGACGTGGCAAAAACAGGATTCGGCGACTGCAAGGGCTTAACAAACTATATGAAAGCCCTTTTGGAAGCGGTCGGAATACAATCGTACTACACAATAATTCGCCTTGACCGCCACAAAAAAACCTTGATGAGCGATTTTCCAAGTTTTCAGGAAATGGACCACGTTGTTCTTTGTGTTCCGCTCAAAAACGACACAATCTGGCTCGAATGTACAAACAACTACACGCCGTTTGGCTACATTCACAGCGGAATTGCAGGACATAATGCGCTGGTAATCAGAGAAAATGATGCCGTTTTTACAACCCTGCCCGATTACCCAAAAAATGTCCATAAAGAGACAAATTTGATTGAAATTGCTTTGTCGTCAGGCGGCAATGCCGAATTTGAGGTAAAATCGCACTACACAATGAATGTTTTTGAACGTTATTATGACTATCTTTTTGAATTAACCGCCAAAGACGAGGTCGAGGCAATAGGCGGATTGTTAGATGTGCATAAGCCGCAAATCAGCAATATCAAAAAGGAATTTGACCTTTCGAGTGCGCCATCAATGTCGCTCTCGTATTCGGTAAAGTGCGATGAATACGCCTCAAAAACAGCAACGCGAATGTTTATTCCGATAAACCCGATTCGTACTTCAATGAGAAAATTCAGCGGAAAAACACGCACAAACGATATTGTTTTTTCCTCAATTTTAAACGAGACCGACACAGTAAAAATTCGTTTGCCAAAGGGTTTTTATCTTGAAACAAAACTCAAGCCAATTGAAATTTCCTCGCCCTACGGCAATTTCAGGTCGGAAATCAGCGAAGAAAACGGCACAATAATTTATATTCAAAACATTGAACTTTTTAACGGAAATTTTCCCGCATCAGAATTTGAGGCGATAAAAAGTTTCTACGAACAAATAGAAACCGCCCAAAGCAGCAAAATTACACTGCGATTTGAAATTTAAACACCGTTTAAGGTGGCAAAAAAGCACGCAAATGACACTTTTTATTAAGATTTGCACAGATAAGTAAATGAAAGAAATAAAATTGATATTTGTCAAGTCAAAAACTTTGAGTAAATTTGCACTTGCTATTGAGTAAATTTGCGAGATACATTGAGTAAATTTTAAAAATATGATTAAACGTGCTGATTTACAGAACGTTATAAAGTTTATTATTGGCGTGAAGGCAACAATGAAGTTGATTTTGTATTAAAAAAAGGCGATAAACTTGTGGCTTTGGAGGTAAAAAGCGGTGCAAAATCTATAAATAAAGGAATGCAGATTTTTAACCAAAAATTTCACCCAAATACAATGTTGATAGTCGGCACAAGCGGCATTTCATACGAAGAATTTTTAAAAATCAACCCTGCACAAGTGTTTGATATTTAACGGAATTTTTAAAATAACTTTGGAAAGGGAAAAATTTTTTTGCACATAGATAACACGGATTAGATAGATTAAATACAGCCCCAACAAAAAAGCCCCAAAATTTTGGGGCTTTTTTGTTCTTTGTAGTAATGATTTATTTTTGACTTCTTACAACTCTTACAGAGGCACCGCCCATAACAAAAACTTCATCACAAAATTGAAAATTTATACCCTTGCTGTCTCCGTCTTTTTTTGTGCTGCTCAGGTATTTTCCAAAATTAAAGCCGCCAATGCTGCCTTTGTTTTCACACATACATTTGAGTTCCTTTAATGTGGGCAAACGCCAGCCAAAAGGAATTCTTGCGTCTTTGGGCAAATCCTGTTTCTGTATTTCGCAACCACAGACAAAAACAGTTGTAGAATTGTCATCGCTTTTACTGTTATTTTCAGCAAAGAGTTTTGATTCTGCAATTTTATCCACAAATGTGTAAAAATCAATATCTCTAAACTTTTCTCTAACATTGGTGCCTTCCATTGTTTCACCTGTTTCCAAATCAATAAGTTTGTACACAAGTCGGTATTCATATTCGTTTGAAGTGTTTAAACTCGACACGCAAATATATCTTGCCTGTGTCAAACGACCAACTTCTATTGCCTGACTATCGCTAAACGCATCGCCCGTTTGAAACCCTTGCTGCTTTATAACCTGCATCAAGTCGCTGTTGGACATAACACTGTATTTTTGGTTGTTTTCAATTCCTTTAATCAGTGCGGTTTTAACCTCTTCGCGTTTTGCGGCATCTGTTGTTCCTTGTGTTTCAAACACCACAACTTTTATTTTTCCCTGTCCATAGAGACAGATTGAAAAAAATAGAGTTATCAAAAAAATATTAAATCTATTCATTTTTTTACGAAAATTAAGCAACACCCACTTTGATTTTGAGCAGGTGTTGCGTATTAAAATTATTTGTTCTCCTTGTAAATTACATTTGATTCCTCATTGCTCAACACACTTGGCTTTATTTCCAACAAGTCCTTGTCTTTTATAGTTGCAGCGCGGAAGTTTTTGTAAAAACCGGGGTAACCTGAAACTCTGACAACAATTTTGTTGCCCTTTTGTTCAACCGAATAAATCGGGTTGATTAAAACATCTGCGCCGCTTGTTTCAAGCGCATTAACAAGTGCCTGTGCTTTGCACATTTTAATTAAGCCATCGCCCTCGCCCTCGGCTCTGTATTCGCCTTGAACTTTTTGGCTTTTTACATCTAAATCGGCAGTAACAGGAATGTGTGTTACCAACCCTGTAACATTGCGCCATTTACCTTGTCCCTCTACCATGAGCGGTGCTTTTGGGGTGGAACCGCAAGAAGAAAACACTATGCCGCCAACTACAACGACACCTAAAAGAATTTTTGTTGCTTTATTCATTTTAAAAAAAATTATGAATTATTTGCCTACTCTGTAAGGTTTTCGGCTTACCCTGTTTATTTTTTTTTGATTATTTTTTACCTTTTTTCTTTGCTTTCAAAATTGCTTTATAATTGCCCGAAGAGTACGCCTCATAAAACTCAATCTGACCGCTGAAATACTTTTTGTTACTGTTGTATTCATTTTTTATTTTGTCATTATGAATAAATACGGCATTTATTGCAGCATCGTATTTAGACGTGTTTTTGTATTCTGCAATTTTTTCTGTATAACCATTTGCTTTGCTAAAATCTGCCTTATACAAATTTTTTCTAACATTTTCCGTAAAAGCGATTGCCTGTTTATGACAATCTGTTTCTAATTTTTCGTACTCCTTTTGATGATTTTTTGTAAATTTCAGTTTTTCAACAGAATATTGAAATGTTTTTTGCAAAATATTAAACTGCTTGCTTAACAAATCGTTGTTTAAAGCGGTTTTTAAATCGTTAAATTTGTTATTATAAAATTCATACGTCAAAGTATCAGAGAATAAAATTACTTTTTGCCTGCATATTTCCGCTGCCTTTTCATACGTTTTTTGATAATTTTTTGTTTTTTCCAATCTTTCAGCGGGAAAATCAAATATTCTTTGCGAAGTATTGAAATATTGACTCAACAAATCGTTATTCAAAGCGTTTTTTAAACTGTCAAGTTTTATGTTATAACTCTCATAGAGCAAAGAGTCCTTTATAAAAAGTTCTCTTTTTGCATTCTCTTTTTTCATTTTTACGCTTTCAACCTGTTGGCTTTTTTCTTCCTGTTTTGCTGCATTTTTTTCTTTCATCTCCTCTTGCCTTTCCAAATTTCTTTCTCTCATCTCTTCATTTCTCTTTTGCATTGCTTCAACTCTTTCCTGCTGCTGGGCGTTTTGTGTTACCTGTCTCTCTTTTTCGTTTGCTGCCATTTGAGTGCCTGCGGCAAACAACTCTTTAACCAACTGCTCTACTGCAATTTCAAGCACAGCATCACTTGCAGAAGTAATTTTAAGTTTTTTCT
>Ga0209628_10000869_pt1 | contig 18905 bp, 19 predicted proteins | sample TergutCu122P4_FD_187285 | JGI IMG/M metagenome (GOLD analysis project Ga0209628, IMG submission 187285) | Cubitermes ugandensis P4 segment gut microbial communities from Kakamega Forest, Kenya - Cu122 P4 (SPAdes) (version 2) | ecosystem: Host-associated > Arthropoda: Insects > Digestive system...
TGCAGACCTGGAGATGTTCTTGATTATACATTTATTCGTAGAGACAATTGATTATGAAAAAGATTATTACAATTGCCACAGTATTTTTTCTCTCTTTTTCTCTTAATGCACAGTATTATTACTACCATTCGACCACCTTTCGGGGGCTTCAATGATAACTAATTCACAAGGACAAATGCACCAAACACTCGCTTACTGTCCATTCGGAGAGCCATTAATAGACGTGTCAAACGGCAGTTATGACGTTGAAAACAAATTTTCGGGACAAATTTTCGATAAAGAGAGCGGTTTATATAGTTTCCCTGCCCGACCACAAGACCCCTATTTGGGAATATTCATTACGCCCGACCGAATGTGGTGGAAATCACCGCACCTCACGAGTTATCACTATTGCAGCAACAACCCAATTATGCGAATAGACCCGACAGGAATGACGGACTATACTACCGAAAAAGGAAAAGTTATAGGTAATGATGGAAAAAACGATGGTAATATTCGTGTTGTTACAGATAAAAAAGAGATTAAAACAATACAAGATAATCATAAGAATAAAACTACTACCCCCTTAGATAATGTTAAATCGGGTGCAATGACTACAAGAACAGAATTAGGAGAATCTTTAAATGTTCTTGATAGAGTAGTGCGAAATGGAGGTATAAATGAAGAATCATCTGTAATACCAGAAAATGGTGGCATTTTTGACATTGTAAGAGGAGAAAGGGCTAATGGAGACCAAGGAAATTTTCCTTATGTTGATGGCAACAATAATACATCTATACACGGACACCCCACCGCTATAACAGAAGGACTATCACCTGATGGTAGACCTCAAACAACATCTTATGATGTCAACCCAACTCGCCCACCTGATGTGCCAAATGATATTGAAACATTTAGAGATTACAAAAGGAATATTATTGTTGGTAATTTACAACTTGGTAGTCCCTGACAGGGTGCTGCAATATATGATAGAAATGGAAATAGAAAAGCAACATTAAGGAAGTCCGCAATCATTAAAATTTTTAAAAAATAGTATAATCAAAAATGAAAAAAAATATAATCATTATAGTATTTTCTGTATTTTTGTTATCGAATTTATATTCACAAAATAAACCAATCTATTTGAATTATAATATTTTTTTAGATGGTCAATTTGTGAATAGAGTAATAACAGGTAATTTTTTGGTCAGAGATACGTTGGCTAACATCTCTTTTTCTTTTCCTTTCAGATACTATGGAGGAAATTTGGAAATAGAAACAGAATACTATGAAAAAATAAAAATATTGAATAAGCCTATTATCATAATGCAGTTTGAAAAGGATGTAGAATCTTGTGGCACATATACTACTTATCATAATTATAACATAGGTATTCCATATAACTTTTTTAATCAAGGGGGGGGTAATATCAAAATTTACAACAAAGAAAGCAAAAAACACCGCAAATATTGGCGACAAAAGTACGATTATATTTATGATATAAGAGCGGGTTCTGGCGGAACCATAATGGACAGAAAATGGAAATCAAAAAAACGTATGGAACAATTTAGAAAAAATGAATGTGATAATGGTTAATGTTTCAAATTAGTTGATATTCCCGCAAAAGCAACCCGCAGCGTTAAAAGTTGCGGGTTGTTTTTATCTCGGTGCTGGTGTTCCCTGTTCCCCCGCTCATAGTACCCGTTCCCCTGCCGTTCCGCCTGCCGTTCCCCGCACTGCGTTCCGCTGCGCTACACTTGTACGGGGTTATTCAAATTGCGCCCCTTCGGGGTTTATTTGCCTGCGGCGTAGCCGCAGTATTTTATTTTTTTTAGGGGGGGGGTATTTTTTTTTATTTTTTTTGTATTTTTTAGTTCGTTTTTTGGGTGATTTTTTAATCAACAAGCAAAACTCACTTTATTAAGTTCGCTTGAAAATCTGCGGAAAGAGTTATTTATTTTTCTAACTGTTTGAGTTTTCGGCTTACTTCTGCCCGAAGCATAGTGAAAAAGTTGTTTTTGATTTATACCCGTAATGTGCTGCAATGCAGGTTTTGAAAATATTTTTGAATAATATGACAGAAAAGAAGGTACGTCATAAACATATTCATATTCAAAATCTGATGAAAGAACAGCGGGTACTTCTTTGTTGTGTTTTACATAAAGAGCCAAACCCTCTTTAAGTTCGTTTTGAGCATCTTCTACGGTGTCGCCCTGCCCGTATATACCGGGAATTTCATCAATCCACGCACCGAAATTTTCGTTGCCTCTTGCTATTGTTACAATTAGTTTTTTCATTTTATTAATTATTAATTTGTTGATTATTAAATAATTATGATATTTAGATATGGACTTTTAAATTCCCATATCTCTTACGATTCTTTTTCTTAATGGTTCTGCAATCTCTTTTGCTCCGTGAAATGGAACTGGGTATCTTATGCCGTTTTCATCTTCATAAATGTAATGACTGCCCTCTGCTTCTACATACCACCATTTTTTCTTTTTGCTTCTGGTAATACTTCTATGGAACTCTGATGATTTCATAATATTGTTTTTTTATTTATTATTGTACTGCAAAGATAACTAAATAGTTATTATCTACCAAATATTTCAGCAATTATTTTAAAAATATTTTCATTTTTATTTTATTGATTATCAATAAGTTACAAAATAAAATAAAAAAATTTTCAAAAAATTGCATTTTTGCTCAAAAATATGGCACAAAAAACGTCATTTTTTATAAAAAAAAGCGGGAATTCTCGCTTTTAACATTTAAATAGTCGGAAAAGACAAAAAAAATAAACTTAAAACAAAGATTTAAGTTTATTTAACTTTTTGGAATAAAAAAAACCGCCCTTTCGGACGGCAACTGCGAAAAAGTTTATTGTCAATTTAAACTATAATCTCACAGATAATAATTCATTCCCAAAGCCGTGCATTGCGGTTTCAATTTTTTGTAATTGCGCTGTACGCGGTTTTTTTAGCCCTGTTGAGTATTGGTGTAAAAGTTTTTGATTTATACCTGTAAGCCGCTCCATTGCTACATTGGTAAGGTATCTGTTAAAATAATTCAAAAAACTTATTACATCGTATTGAAACGCTATTTTATATTCACCTTGTAGAATTTTTGGCAATTCATTTTTTTGTCTTGATTCTACAAATAATTCTAAACATTCCAAAGCATTCTGTTTTGCTTCGTCTGCGGTTGCTCCTGCGCCGTAAATGCCTTCACAATTTTTAGCATAAGCATCGTAGTAGTCGGCACTTTTTTCAATAATAATTTTAATTGTTTTCATTAATTATATTAATTTGTGAGATTTGGGGCTTATTTCAGCCCCATTTCTCTGATTAATTTTCTTCTTAAACCTTCTCCAATTTCTTTTGCCCCGTGATTTGGGACTGGCGGGGAAAGAACGCCGTTTTTTGTGTAAAAATAATGACTGCCTTTTGCGTGAGAGAATTTCCAACCGTTCCGTTCAATCATTCTGTGAAATTCTGAGTACTTCATTTTGTTTCTGTTTTTAATTGATTAATGTTTAAATTGACAGTACAAAGGTAACTATTTATATACCAACCACCAAATATTTTTGCAATTATTTTCAAATTATTTTAATTTTTATTTTGTTGATTATCAGTAAATTATAAAATAAAATAAAAAATTTTTCAAAAAATTGCATTTTTGCCCAAAAATATGGCAAAAAAAACGTCATTTTTTTGAAAAAAATACCCTTGTTTCACAACAAAGGCAATTTGTTAACTAATTAATAAAAAATTTAATGCAATTACTTATTCTACATTTTTCACTTAATAATTAATAATTTTCTTGTGTCTATTTACTTGTGTCTAAATTCAAGCAAGGTTTTTCTGTGTTCCTGCGCCGGTGTCAAGGGTTGTAAGTATTGTGTTTAGGTATCTAATCACCACATCATCGTAGCCGTTGTAGCGGAGCATCAAGTAAATGGGGTCAAGCAGGTTTTGGCGGTCAAGCCACGAAGTTGCTATCTTAACCAAAAAGCCCTCTCTTATATTGCTGCCGCCTTGATTACCGGCGTATGTTCCGCCCGGCATCGCCGCACCCAAAATATTTGGGTTAATCATAAGCGCAAACATTATCTCAGAGTTGTATATTGATTTTTAGTTTTAATAACTAATTGCCATTGTCATTTTTTCTGCTGTTGCCGCAGACAAACATTCTGAATATGAAAAACTGAATTTTGAGTTTTCGCTTTCGCACTGTCTTACCTTGCTTATTATTGCCTTACGCAGCCAGAATTTTATTTTTTGCTCACCAAACAATCTGTATGCTTCTCTTTGCGAAATGCTATCTTTACACGGCTCAAAACGCTTTGCGTATTTTGCTGCGCCAAGTTCCGACATCTGCATAAAGAAATTTTGAATCTCTTTTAAATTATTGAATGTGAGCGTAACCATTTTTTATAAAAAAACTAAAAGTTTTTAACTTCTACGCGGTCAGTCGTAGTTATCAAAAACTTTTAGTTTGATTTTTGTTATATTTTTTCTGACCGTGATATTTTCAAAATTTTGCAAGGTAATAAATTTTATCTATCTTTGCGCCCTGAAATAAACTGCTAAGAATTTTCTGCGAAAGGCGGATTCCGTTTTTTGTACCTTGCCGTGAAAGGCTGAGTTTCACGGGCAAAATTACTGATATTATTTTGATATTTCCTAATATTCGGAAATAATATAACATTATTTATAAATTTTTTTAACTTATATTTATAATTATATGGACAGTCAAAAAGTTAAAGAAATTCGTAAAAAGTTAGGGGTTTCCCAAACAGAATTTGCTGAAATGTTAGGCGTTTCAACAGATACAATTTTGAATTATGAGAAAGGAAAAGTTATTCCAAAATCAAAAATTCCGCTTTTACAAGATATTGAAAACCAAATAGAGGCAGGAAATATTGAGCAGATTAATATTAAAACAAATGGTACTAATATTAACCGTTTAAGTAATAATGATAAATTAGAAAATGCTCGTTTGCATAAAATTTTAGAAGAAAAAGACAAACAAATCAATAAACTTTTAGAGATAATCAATAAATTTAATATTGCATAAATAATCTATAATTGTTCTATAAAAATTTTGAGAATAAACTCGTAAAATATTGTATATTATGTACTTATTGTTTTTTATTTTAATAAATTCCGGTATCTATTTTATTGGTGCGGAAGTTCATTTTATTTCAGATAAGATGCCAGAATTTAACGAGTTTAATTTTGATATTGTGTTTTCGGCAGCAGGTCAAACGCTTGGTACAGTGCCTTTTACCGCTGTCTGCAATGCCGATGTCTATTTCAAAGCACACGCAGAGGCAAGCAAAACAAAGATTGTACGCGGCAAAGAGGAGGCAACGCTCACTTCCAACACAATCACTGATGATGCCACTTATACTTGGTTAGACGAAGGAAAAAACACCATCGGAGACGGTACTCAATTAACAGTATCTCCCGCAGTTGGTCAGAATTACACAATAGAAATTCAGAAAGAATATGACGGTTTTAAGTCATACGGCGAAGTTGAGGTTATTGTTGTTGATGGGGTAATAAAATCGCTTTCGCCCAATCCTGCACAAAATAATGTTACGGTCAATTACCTGCTTGCAGACGATGTAACAAATGCAACTATTCAAATTGCAAATATTTTTGGCAATGTGCAGGTCTCCTTGCCACTCTCTACAACCCAAGAGCAGCAGGATATTTCACTTTTGGGTTTGGTTTCGGGCAATTATTTTGTTCAACTTGTAATCAACGGCTTTGTTGTTGATTCTCAATCATTAATTATCAAATAATTACAATTTGTCATTGCGGCGCAAGCTGCAATCGGTTTAAATTCAAGCGATTAAAACCTCCCCCTGCCCCCTCCAAAGGAGGAGAATTTAAGCCCGCAATGACAAACCTATTATTATAAATCCAATTAACTTATTTTATCATAATAACTTAAAACTCCTCTTTTATGTTGTAAATATTTCTGCTTTCAGAATTACGTGTAACAATCTCTCCAAGAAAGCCAGTGAGAAACATTTGTGTTCCTAAAATCATCATTGTTAGTGCAATATAAAAATATGGCGTTGAGGTTACAAGCGGAGCAGGGGTATGGTTTTTAAGTGCAATATATTTTAAAAAACCCACTAAAATTACCATTATCAAACCAATCAAAAACATCACACTGCCCCAAAGTCCAAAAAAGTGCATCGGTTTTTTACCGAATTTGCTTAAAAACCAGAGAGAAAAAAGGTCAAGGTAGCCATTTACAAAGCGTGATATTCCAAATTTTGTTGTACCAAACTCGCGTTTGCGGTGTTCAACAACCTTTTCGCCGATATTGGCAAAGCCCGCATTTTTAGCCAGAAAAGGAATATAACGGTGCATTTCGCCATAAACCTCAATGTTTTTTACCACCTCATTTCTGTATGCTTTTATGCCGCAATTCATATCGTGCAGTTTCAGTCCTGTAACCTTTCGTGCAAATGAGTTGTAAATTTTTGACGGAATGTTTTTTGTAAAGGCATTGTCGTAACGCTTTTGTTTCCAACCGCTTACAAGGTCAAAATTTTTGTTTTTTATCATATAAAAAAGTTCAGGAATTTCGTCAGGCGAATCCTGCAAATCGGCATCAAGTGTAATAACAACGTCGCCTTGCGCTTTTTCAAAACCGCAATAAAGAGCAGGCGATTTTCCGTAATTTTTTCTAAAACAAATTGCGTGAATATTGGCATTATCTTTACCTAACTCGCTGATAATCTGCCACGAATTGTCGGTTGAGCCGTCATTTACAAAAATAACTTCGTATAAAAAATTATTGTTTTTCATCACCCTTTTTATCCATTCAAAAAGCGGTTTTAACGATTCTGCCTCGTTGTAGAGAGGTATTACTATTGAAATGTCCATATATTTTTTAGTTAATATGTTATAGTAAGTTAATAATTTTTTGGGGTTAAAGGTTAATAGTAAAAGGTTAATTTTTGTATTTTTACCTTTTACCATTCGCCTTGTTACCTTTAAGTGTTTGTTGCGCACCCAAACATCTATGTGTCATTGCGGGCTTGAACCGCAATCGCTGCAAAAAACGCTATTGATTATCAATCGATTATGGGTCAAGCCCGCAATGACAATTTATACAAATATACTAATGATTTTAATTCTTAATTCTAAATTCTTCATTCTTAATTTATAATTTTCACCGCCTCTGATGTTGCCTGTAAAATCGGCTCTACGGACAATGTTGTTCCGAGACCTTTTTTCAGCCAAATTTGCGGGGTTAAACGTCCGTTGGAGAATATTTTTAGAGTTTCTAAACCAATGTTTTTGCTGTGAAAATCACTCTCTAACTGAAACTCAATTAAATGTCCCAAAGGATAAGCCGACAAATAGAGCGGCGTATTTATCATATGTGAATAAATTGCCAATATCGGTTCGTCTTTTGTACCAAAAACGGGGTAAAAATAGGTATTCCAAACGTCTTTTGCAATTTCAATGGTTTTATCTTTGAGTTGCTCCTTCGTTGCATTCGGATTTTCGTACAACCATTTCCAAACACGCATATCTACTAACGAAACGCCCATAATTTCATAACAACCCCAGAAAATATCTAAAGTAGTGAGTTGATTTATTTGGTCATTCGTATTTGGAATGCCCAACAATTCCAAGTCCTTCTTTTGAAAAACGAATGCCAACGCCTCTGTAAAAGCCGTATTAGGAACGCCGGTAAGCATATAATTTGGAACATCGTGCAAAGTTATGGTTTGCTCAACATTATGTCCAAACTCGTGAGTACCAATGTTATAGCCCTTGTAATCCATTCCATCTTCGCCAATTCTTGTACGCAAACGCGCCTTATCTTCTTTCATTGCCGACTGCCAAGCGTGTCCTGCACCACGAGAAGCATCTACTCTGACTTGACTGCAAATAAAATTTGCTTGATTTTCCGGAAAACCCAACTTTTTTAAAATAACGGGTAAATCGGCAGCAAAAGCATCTTTTGTAGGGTATTTTTTCTTTGTAATGCTGTCTAACAAAGCGGGGTCTATGCTGCTGCGGGTCTTAAATCCGTCATACCAAATGTCAAACGGCTCTAAATTTCTGCCCAAACGCTTTTCTATCAATTTTCCAACCTGTTTCACTTGTTCGGAACTAAGCAATTTAATAAATAAATTCTCAACTTCGGGTTGTGATATTTCAAATTCACGGTCAAATTTGCGTGAAATATAGGTCGGATACATAGGCGTATAGGCATCTTCCGCCTTCATTGCCTTAAAATAAGACAATAATTGTTCATAACGCATATTCGGTTCGGAAGTAAAAGAGGTTTTTTCTCCATCTTTATACACTTCGTTTTTGTACGGATTCCACGTGTAATCATTTTTGTTAATAACCTCATTTGGAATACTTTGGTCAATAATTCGTTTCATTACCTCGTAAATCATACGTTGTTTTACCAATCCGTTTTCGGCGGCGTATTGCGATTTTAATTCATCACGCAAACCCCAATGTGTAATCAATTTCATATCTTCGGGGAAGAGCGTTTTTTGGTTATCGTCCACCAATTTACCCATATAAATATTGTAATTGGCGATGTAATTTTCTGCTGACATATCCATTTCGGCAATTTTTTGCGATATTTCCGCAGGCACTCTGGAGGAAAAAATATCACCCATACGGGCATATCCCCACTCCAAAGCAGACCAATTTTCGCCGAGCGTATTTTTCTCTTCCAAAGTGTAAAATGGAAAATTCAACATCACATAAAAGGCGATTTTGTTGGCAAAAAAATCATCTTCAAAATGCGCCGAAGCACTCCACGCCCCAAACATTTCGTCTATGGCAAGCGGCTCATAATCAACGATATGGACTGGCTCCATCAAAGAGACAGTCATTTTGTTGAACCCGCCGTAAATGGTTTCAAACTGTTTGCACAGACGCTCAAAGACCTTCTCTTTTTCTTTTGCATCGCCAATAAAATTTTCTATACAAAAATTCTCAAAATCGGCGGCAGTTCCGTCTGTTTTTTCCCAAAGGGTTGCCATCTGCTTGACTCCCTTTTCAATAAGAGGTTTGTTTTGTTCACCATATTTTCCGACCAACTGTTCGGTTACCGATGACACAATCTTATCGCTAATTGTTTGTTTATTAGAGCAAGAAATGCTCAAAATACCTGTTGCCACTGCAATAAAAATTATTTTACGTTTCATTTTGTTAAATTATTTTAATTATTTTAATTTTAAAGATATATAAAAATGTGTAAAGTTTAAAAATAACTAATAGTTTTTATTTCATTAATAATTTTCTCTGCTACTTCTTTTTTTGAAAGTAAGGGAAGAAAAATTTTTTCACCGTTTTTTTTGATAATTGTAACTTTATTTGTGTCGTAGCCGAAACCTGCCCCTTTGTCATTCAACGAATTAAGTACAATCATATCAAAATTTTTGCGCTGCATTTTTGATATTGCATTGCTTTCTTCATCGTTGGTTTCGAGTGCAAAACCGACAATAAACTGATTTTTACGCTTTATTTTTCCTGCTGCCGCTGCAATATCTTGTGTTGGTTTTAGTTTGATAATCAAATCGTTATCTTTGCGTTTTACTTTTTCGGAATAGACAACTTCGGGAGTAAAATCAGCCACCGCAGCGCAGAAAATCGCAACATCACAATCTGTAAAGTTCTTCATAACGGCATCATACATTTGTGCTGCACTTTCAACGTCAATCCGCTGAATGTTAGTATGTTGCGTTTGCAAATGTACCACACCTGCAATCAACACTACCTCAAAGCCGCACTCCGCACACGCTTCGGCAAGTGCAAAACCCATTTTCCCCGTGCTGAAATTTCCAATAAACCGCACAGGGTCAATGCGCTCGTAAGTCGGTCCCGCTGTTATTAGTGTTTTCATTTTTTTAAACCGTCATTCCGCCATCAACACTCAATGTATGTCCGTTGATATAGGATGCCTCATCAGAAGCGAGAAAAGCATATACATTGGCAATTTCTTTGGGTTCGCCCAAGCGACCCAGCGGAATTTTTGCTTTCATTGCGTCAAGTACATTTTCGGGCATTGCGGCGACCATTTCGGTGGCGATAAAACCGGGAGCAACTGCATTTACCGTGACGCCTTTTTTACCCAACTCTCTTGCCAATGTTTTGGTCATTCCAATTAAACCCGCCTTTGTAGCAACGTAGTTTGCCTGCCCAAAATTGCCGTAAAGTCCCACAACAGATGATGCATTTACAATTCTTCCCCAGCCGTTTATCAACATATATTCGCTGACAATTTTTGTGCAATAAAACACTCCGCTCAAATTAACATCTATAACTTGTTGCCACTGCTCAACAGTCATTTTTTTCAATGAACTGTCGCGGGTAATTCCAGCGTTGTTTATTAAAATGTCAATTCGACCAAATGTGTCATTTACCTCTTTTGCTGCTGCTTCTATTTCAGCATAATTTGCAGTATTTACCCTTGCAAAAGTTACGTTAAGACGTTGTGCCAATGCTGTTCCTTTGGTTTGGTCCAAGTCCCAAATTATGACTTTTGCGCCCTCTTCGGCAAATTTTACCGCTGTTGCAGCACCGATGCCTGCTGCGCCGCCGGTGATAATGGCGACTTTGTTTTCTAATTGTTTCATGTGTTTATAATTTTATAAGTTATTGAATTATAATCATTTTGCTTTGTATAATTTTCCAAAAATCTCATGAAAATTTCATAACATATTTCATTTTATATGTCTTATTTTTTTGCAAAATTACAAAATCTTTTTATATTTTGCTTGAATCTGCCCACTTGTTACCAGGTCTAACGCATTAAAATCTATAACTCATTGATAATCACAAAGTCAAAAAGTTAATTTTTGTTAATTTAATGTTTTGTAATTAATTGATAATCATAAATTTATACCATTTTAATGCGTTTGCCATGCCACTTGTTACACTTTATATAAAAAAATAAAATAATATTACCTTTGTGGTAGTTTTTTTTCATTTTTTTGACTTTTATATAATAATGTTCTTTTTAACTAATTAATAGTGTAAAATAGGTTGCAGAATATATTTTTGTCTTTTTCAAAATGAAAAAAAAGAGGATTTTTGCTTATTTTTAAAAAAAATTAGGTAAAAAAAGTAAATAAATTTATTTTTTTTGTCATACAAGAGAAATCTTTCTTGTGAAAGACGGATTCTCATTTTTTTAACAATTAATGATGAATAATTTAAATTGATTTTTAAATCTTAAACTTTAAACTTAAAACCAAGTAACCAAGTAACCAAGTAACCAAGTAACCAAATATACTTGATACTAACGATATAAAATAATTTATAATTTAAACAAATTTTATTTTTGTATGAGAAAATTTACTTTTTTCAAAACGGCGATTCTTATATCGCTGTTATTCAATGTCGTATTTATTAATTTGAATGCGCAAGTAACAATGGGTGATACCAAAGTACCCGAAAATTTTTCAGTTCTTGAATTAGTATCTAACGACATTAGCGGTTTGCGAATGCCGCAAATAGAGACAGCCGATGACCGCGATGCCATTTCTAATACCTACGGCACTAACCCTGAAATGATGGGTTTAACCATTTACAATAAAGAGACCCACTGTGTAAATGTGTGGAACGGCAGCAAATGGATTAATTGGTGCGCACAGTCGAAAGCACCCGAAGAGTATGTTGATATCCCTCTCCCAGCGAATGTAACTATGTATGTAGGAGCATTTTGGAGGGCAAATCAGAAAGGAGAACGGCTTATCCGAATTCCTCGCCCAACAACAGCACCGGTAAATGCAATTGACGGACCTTGGACTGCTACAGTTATTGCAGGTTCGGACTGGATAACATTAGACAAACAGATGACCACCGACCCAAACTATGCCTACTATCCAACCGGCACCCCTAATGAATCGTTAGTGCATAGTTATGAAAACTCACAATTTGATGCATTACATTCTGTTAATGGCGGTGATTTTATTGTGGGGGGAACGGTAAGTGCTGCCAATCCGCAAATTTATTTCCGTATCGGATTGAAAAGCACAATAAACACTGCAAACCACCGCTATGGTGTAATATTATTGACCTATACCAACGGCGGTGTTACTGCCACAAGGCGAATGTGGATACGGCAGGGAGACGAAGCGGACTACCTGATGCGCTATGAAGATCCTATCAATTCTGGAGGGTTGAACTCTAATACACGCCCAGCGGCAGTTCAGTTTTTGCCTTACAATACCACTTATAATCCGCTTCCAGCACGGGTACCTTTGAATAACGGCATGATGACCCTTTATCCAACCCAGACGGGTGCTTTCTTTCAGTGGAGTAATATGAATGGCAACGAACGCATTGCATGGGACCCATACACAGTAGCGGCTCAAACTGGATGGAATGGCGTAGCTGAAAACGGTTACTGGACTGATGTAAACAATAATCCTATTCTTGCGGGGACACACGAGACATGTCCTTCAGGTTATCGGCGTCCCACTGATGGTTCAACCTATACTTTTGTGGGAGAAACACTTTCCGTTCAAAATATGCTGTTGTCCGAAACACGCCAATCGCTATTTGTGTATCCCGTTAACACCAACGCAGCCGTAAGCATGACCAATGATGCATGGGGTTACTATGCCGACGGTTTTTTTGACCGCCGTACTATTACAGATGCACCCACCGCCTACCCCGATGAAGTGTATAATGGCATAAACAGTAGCGTTTCCATTGGAAACAGCAATATTGCTCACGTTGGACGCATTCTCTTCAATCCTAATTCTACCAGTTACGCCTCTCTTTTCTTCCCCGCTTCTGGTGGCCGCGAATTAACCAACAATGGTTTGCTTTACATGGCAGGTTTCAGAAGTGCCTATTGGACTAGTTCAACTTTTAATGGGATTGGTAGCGGCATGATGTTTATCTTCGACAGTAACTTCTTTTCGGTAAGAGGTAGTCTTGGCGGCTACGCCTATCCTATTCGCTGCGTGAAGAGGTGAAAAATGATATTTGATTTAAAGGATGTCTTAAAAAGTCCTGTAATTCTTTCGGCTTTCAAGTTGCAGGAATGGCAGGATTTTTAAGATATTCATATGTTTTTTTTGTTTGTAATGGTTAATTTTTATTTTAAAAATATTTTCAAAAACTTTTTTAGAAGTTTTTTTAAGAAAAAAATTGTAATTTTGCAAAAAAAATATCTTTTAGTTTTTATGAGTAATTTTATAAACATCAACTGTCATTGAGGCGCAAGCCGCAATCGGTTGAAATTCAAGCGATTGATGGTCTGTCATTGCGGGCTATGACCCGCAACCGCAATGACAAAATGAATTATTAGGAGTCCTTTTTAGTTTTTAGTTTTTAGTTTTTAGTTTTTAACTTTTAACTTTTAGTACAATATGTATCCTCATTTTATTAAATTTATTATTATTTCAGCGTTTTGGCTGCTGCTGACGGCACTATTTTATTTTACAATTCGTAAAAAGAAACCACAGAAAAAACTTTTTCGCACTATTTTTTTATCTATTCCGCTATTTTTTATTTGTGGTTTTTTGTTTTTTAAATTTGGTGCAAACTACTTTTTCGGAGGCGGAATCCAAAAAGTGATTGTATGGTTTATGTGGCTTTGGGTTTTGGTTTTTGTGCCTTTTTTGCTGTATGCCATCTTCTATTGGCTTGATTTATTTTTAAAACTTATTTTCAAAAGAGACATTAAACTTAAATATTTTATTGCTCTGCCGCTGATATTAATTTTTTTAATTGCATATATTCAGGGAACTTTTAATGCCAACAAGTTGGAAATCAGAACATTAACAATAGAGATGGAAAATTTGCCGCAAGAGTTTGACGGACTGAAAATTGCCGTTTTTGGCGACACTCATCTTGGAAATTTTGTAAAATACAAAGATTATTTTAACCAAATTGGCAACGCTATAAACAGTCAAAATGTTGATTTACTGCTATTTACAGGCGACTTGGTAAATTCAATGCCGAAAGAGGGTGTGCCGTTTTTTCCATTTTTCAAAAATTTAAAAGCAAAATATGGAAAATACGCTGTTATGGGAAATCATGATTTCTGCCAATATTTTGATTGGAGCAGCGAAATAACCAGAGAAACGATGGTTTATAAAACAAAAGATTTGTACCGTGCTTGCGATTTTTCGCTTTTGGAAAACGATTATTTTCTGTTAGAAAAGGACTCGCTGAATACAATTTGCATTGTTGGGGCAGACGAAACAGGCAATTTGCAGCAGACAGTTGAAAATTGTCCGCAAGAGATGTTCAAAATTTTGATTTTACACAAACCAAAAGATTGGCAACCGCAAATTACTGAAAATAAGAATGTTGCGCTGATTATTGCAGGACATACACACGCTTTGCAGTGCACTTACAACATTTTTGGCAAGGAAATTTCTCTTGCACAGTTAATATTCAAATATTGGGATGGCTTGTATAATATTGATAATCAGTATCTTTTTGTAACACGTGGAGTAGGTTATGCAGGTGTTCCGGTTAGAATGGGACTAAAACCCGAAGTGTCAATTTTGGAATTAAAAAGTAATACAGGAAACTAATCTACTTTGCTCTTTCCACGTAAGAGCCATCCCTTGTATCAACTTTGATTTTTTCACCTGCATTAATAAATAGCGGCACTCGTATTTCCGAGCCATTTTCCATTGTTGCCGGTTTGAGGGTATTAGTGGCTGTATCACCTTTGATGCCTGGTTCGGTATATGTTACCTCCAACACAACATGTGTGGGCATGTCTGCATAAAGCACCGTTTCAGTATCAGCATCAATCACCACTTCAAGCGTGTCGCCCTCTTTCATAAACGCCGCACCGTTGATTACACTTTCAATAATAGTAACCTGTTCAAATGTTTCGTTGTTCATCATAACACAACCCATATCATCTTTGTAGAGAAATTGATATGGGCGGCGTTCTACACGCACATCTTCAAGTTTTTCACCAATATTAAAGCGGCGTTCCAACACGCGACCATCCACCACATTTTTTATTGTAGTGCGCATAAAAGTATTACCTTTGCCAGGTTTAACATGCAAAAATTCTATAACAAAATAGAGTTGTCCATCAATACGGATACAAGTTCCGTTTTTTATGTCTTGAGCATTAATCATTTTATTTTAGTTAGTTAGTTGTTTTAGTATTAGTTTTTGTTATTACTAACTTTTTTGCAAAGGTACAATTTTTTTCGTAATAGTCAAAATAGAATTTTCACTTTTCGGTGCTATCTGCGCTGTTCCGCCATTGCAGGTAACAGGATATATAAATGTCTGAGTTTCAAAATAACATTTTAATTCATTAATTTTCTACTCGTCATAATTATTTTCTATGATTTTACCTTTAAATTCTGTATTGAAAATATAAGAAAAAGTAAAAATAACAGAGCGCGAGTCAATTTTGGAAATGCGGCTGCTCGTATAGTCGGCAGTTTTTGTTGTTGTGCCATATTTTGACGTATTGAAAATATCGGTTATAGAGATTCCGAAACGGATATTTTTGCCGAATTGTTGTTGAAATCCAAAATCGGCATAAAAAACGGCAATGCTTTTGCCCTGCGCCGAAATACGAGGCGAGTTGTAATTGATAGATAATTGAAATTTGCTTTTTTCCCAAATAAAATTATTTATCAATTTTCCATAATAACTAAATCCATTATTTGAGATTGTGTTTCCATCAACTTTTCCATTAACACTTTGTTGAAATAAAGAAAAACTCAAAGTAGCATCGTAAAAATGTACAGGATGCATATAAAAAATATTTTCCCACCCGTATCGGATTGCACTGCCAATGTTTGTCGCACGTGAAATATTTACACCATTCGGCTGCAACTGCGAATACATTTGAATATCATCTTTTATATAACGAAAAAAAAGTGAAGATGTTAAAGAGTAATTTTTCCAATCCCTGTTGTAACTAAACTCAACAGAATGAATAATTTCCGGCTTTAAGTTTGGGTTTCCGCCGTGCTGATTTAAAGAATCAGTAATATCCAAAAAAGGATTTAGGTCATTTGAACGCGGATAGTTTATCCTTTTGGCATAACTTAATTTAAAAAATTCATCGGCACTGCGGTAATAAGCAATGTTTGCAGCAGGGAAAAAATTAATATAGTTGTTTTTAAAAGAAGTTCCTGCCGTCTTTGAATTGCCGTTGTTGAAAACCTGCTCTGCCCGTATTCCTGCTGTATAACGCCATCTTGGATTATCTTTGCTGCCAAAAAAACCATTAAGTTGCACATAAATAGCGTGAACCTGTTCGTTAAAGATAAAAAAATCACTTGCACTCAGCACTGTAACGTAGTTTTCGCCATTTTTATCAGCAGTCAAAAAATCGGAACGTAAAAAACGGAATTTACCCTTGTACCCAAATCCTAAAACCCCTTTTGAAAAAATAGGAATAGCGTAATCAAACAGAGCATTTACAATGGTAGTGTGTTGGTAATTATGCGTCAAGCCGTAATATAGGTCGCCAATATTTTGATTTAGCGAATCAAGTGTTTGCGATGTAATATCAGTATTTTGTTTAAATTTATTATAAGAAACGGTAACACTTGCAGAGAGGTTTTTTCTCTCATCGGCATATTTGTGCGCATAACTTAATGTGCCTTCAACCGCATAAGGACGCTCCAATTCAAGCGAACGCCTGTTCCACTTTGATTCTAACGTGTTATTTTCGGAATACCAAGCACTTGTCAATGATTCATCGTTGTCGTGTGCTGTGAGGTTGCCTATTGCCTGAAAACTAACGGTATTTCTATTATCAGGCATAAAATCTACGTTAAATTTTAAATTTTGTAACCTGTCATAATTATTATCATTCCTGTTTTGGTCTAATATATGTTGGTCGGTGAGGTCAAAATTTGTTCTATTTGCTGTAATTGTTCTTGTTCTTTTAGCAAAACGATTGTCGTATGCAATTCCAAGATTCCATTTTTCTGTTTTATAACTAAAAAATAGGGAAGCGTTTTCACGCCATTTAGAACCAAAACCTCCTCCCAGAGTTATTCCTCCGCTTATTCCGTTCAGTTTATTTTTTTTCAATTTGATATTAATAATTCCGCTTTCAGCCGATGCGTCATATTTTGCAGAGGGATTAGTAATTATTTCGATACTTTCCACGCTTGAAGCGGCAATTTGGTCTGTGTTTGTAAATGCAGAGTTTCTGCCGTCAATCAAAATCAGAGGCGTTTGTCCGCGTAAAGTTACATTTCCATCTTCATCAACATTTACTGTTGGCGTGCTGCGCAACAGGTCGGTAGCCGTTCCGCCGCTCTGCGTAATGTTGGCAGCGGCATTTAAAACAAACCCCTCCGGTGTCTTCTGAATTATTTTCTGCTGAATGCCGGTAACGGTTACACCACCAAGCGTTACGCTGTTGTTTTGCATATAAATATTGCCTAAATCAATATTTGGATTATCATTGTTGATGGTAATAATTTTGGAAAAATTTTTATAGCCAATAAATTTTGCCGTCAATTTATAATCATCAAAAGGAATTTGATTTAAAAAAAATATACCAACCGAATCAGAGGTTGTATATTGCAGAGTTTTGGTCGTATCTTTGGCAGAGGTCAAAATAACATCTGCAAATTCCACAGGCGAATTTTCGTCTAATAATCTACCTCTTATTGAGCCGGTTTCTTGCGGGTAAGCAATGATTGCATTAAATGCAAAAAATAACATTGCTAAAATTTTATATCTCATCGTGATTAATTTTACCTTTTTTTATGTCCTGCTTAACACAACTAACGTAAAAATGGCTTACATTCTGACTTGGTTACACAAATTTTCGGACAAAAAATTTCGCTGCAAAATTAATACTTTTTTTTCATTTCCCTTTATAAAATTCTAATTTATAATTTTATTGTACCACTCCGCAAAAAGCAATGTTTGTGAAAAATAATTTTTGTATAAGCATTTAATATTTTCAAATAAGAAAAAAATAGTAACTTTGCAAAAACTATTCACTATTCACTAAAAAAAATGTTCCCCTTAGCAGAACGATTACGACCGAAAAATCTTGACGGCTTTTTTGGACAAAAGCACCTTTTGGGCGAAGGTGCGGTTTTGCGTTGTATGATTGAGAGCGGCAATATTTCATCGTTTATTCTTTGGGGACCGCCGGGAGTTGGAAAAACTACGCTTGCAAAAATCATCGCCAACCGCTTGGAACGCCCTTTTTACACGCTTTCTGCGGTAACTTCGGGCGTGAAAGATGTGCGCGAAGTAATTGAAAAAGCCCAACAGAGCCGCTTTTTTAATAATGTGTCGCCAATTCTTTTTATTGATGAAATTCATCGTTTTAATAAATCGCAGCAGGATTCGCTTCTGGGTGCGGTGGAAAACGGCACATTTATTCTTATCGGCGCAACAACCGAAAACCCATCGTTTGAGGTGATTACGCCGTTGCTGTCGCGGTGTCAGGTTTATGTTTTTCAGCCGTTGGACAAAAACGATTTGCTTGAACTCGCCGATTTTGCTATAAAAAATGATATTGAACTGAAAAAACGAGATATTGAAATTGTTGAAAATGAGGCGTTATTGCGCTTTTCGGGTGGTGATGCACGAAAACTTTTAAATATTCTCGAACTTGTTGCCAATGCGCAGTCAGAAGGAAAAATTATCATTGATAATCAAACAGTTACGGAACGTTTGCAGCAAAACCCAATGGCATACGACAAAGACGGCGAAATGCACTATGATATTATTTCGGCGTTTATCAAAAGTATGCGCGGCAGCGATGCAGATGCCGCTCTCTATTGGCTTGCGCGAATGATTGAGGGTGGCGAAGATGCAAAATTTATTGCTCGCAGAATGGTAATTTTGGCTGCCGAAGACATCGGTTTGGCAAACCCGAATGCGCTTTTGCTGGCAAACGCCTGTTTTGATGTTATTCACAAAATTGGTTTT
>Ga0209628_10000870_pt1 | contig 18905 bp, 12 predicted proteins | sample TergutCu122P4_FD_187285 | JGI IMG/M metagenome (GOLD analysis project Ga0209628, IMG submission 187285) | Cubitermes ugandensis P4 segment gut microbial communities from Kakamega Forest, Kenya - Cu122 P4 (SPAdes) (version 2) | ecosystem: Host-associated > Arthropoda: Insects > Digestive system...
ACCGTAAACAGATGGTAACTCAAAACAGTCAAGGGCATCGGGAATCGGGCATCGGGCATGGGTGATAAGTGAAAAACTTCCTCCAATTTCCGATTCCCGATGCCCGATTCCCTTAAATTTCAACACCTTTTCCAGTTTCATTACCATTTCGTTTACACTTTGAGTTACTAATCACTACTACACTTTTTCGCAAATGACGTTCATTATCACCGCCCCAAGGGGGCGAAACAAGGTAGCCGGGGGTGAGCGGTATTCCGCGAACCCCCGGAAAACAGGCCCCAAATACATTTCGCACCCCAACGGGGTGCCACAATTTACCGTCTTGTGCGCCACCGTTGGCGGCGGGGGGATTTTTCGGGGCTCCTTTTCCGGGGGTTCGACGAGTACGTCTCACCCCCGGCTACTTTGTGCGCCCCCGTTGGGGGCTCAATGAACACCATTTGCGACGGGGTGTACTTATCACTTATCACTAACCACTAAATTTCGTCTTTTCCGCCGGGGTTCCAGGGGTTGCAGCGGAGGATACGCCAGATTCCTTTGGCGACTCCGACGACCAGGCCGTATCGGCGGATTGCCTGAATACAATACTCGCTGCACGTCGGCGTAAAGCGACAGGTCGGCGGGAAAAGCGGGCTGATCACTTTCTGGTAAACGCGAACCAAGGCAACCGCGATCTCACCGGGAAGACGTAATAGGAAACAGGGAATCGGAAATCGGGAATCGGGCATAGGGGCGGCAGGTGGCAGAACTTACTATCCCGGTGATTCTACCACGATTGCACAAAAAAAGTCAGCCGGGGGTTTTTCACTCCCGGCTAACTTTTTTGGCCTCCATGAGGCTTAACAAATGTTACTTGAAAGACAACCTGTTAGCAGGCGTCGCTTTTCAGGAACTTTTTCCGACCGAGTCCCAACAGGGCGCAACCGGCGGTGAGCAACAGAAGCGTGGTCGGTTCCGGCGTCGGCGATGGTTCCGGTGGCAACGGCGGTTCCGGCGGATCTGGCGGCAACGGCGGCAGCGGCTCGCGGTTCATCGCGGCGAACATGACATCGTAAATGTTTATGTTATCGATGTACGATCCGTCCCATTCTCCGAATCCGGCAACACCATTCCACGTGCTTGCTGCTCTCGTATCTTGGCCGTAAATGTAATCCACAAAGAGATCCGATCCGGCACCTGCAGCCCACAACGGAACCAGTGCGTTCGTGTGACTGGTATAGTTACCGGCAAAGTCGGTTGTGCTGGTGGGCACATTGCCGAACCCCGCCTTGCCCCAAATGTCGCCGGTTTCATGGTCGGCGGTTACGATCAGGAGCGTATCTTCCCACATATTGTTATCCGTGATCCACTGGTAAACCGCCAAAACGGCACTCATGAAATCATTCACTTCGGCGAGCACGTTCGCTTGAACAAGACTCGGTCCCACATGGTTCGCCCAGTCAATCCCGCCGCCTTCCAGCATTACGAAAAAGCCGTTGTCGCCAGACATGCTATCGAGGATGTTCAGCGAGGCAAGCGACATGTCCGTTAAGCTTGGCAACGCATTATACGCAGTGGCCCCTTGCACACGAAGTGTGTCATATCTGGAGTCGGAGGCATTGAAAATACCGACCACTTTGTCTTTTCCGCTGTTCGCCCAATCTTTGGTCTCGTTTGCATAAGCCTGGAAGTCCGCTTTTGTTCGAAGCATTTCATAAGAAGTGCCTTTAATAACCGGATTTGCACTCGTCAGTGTACTCCACGTATTTGAACCGACGAGGTACGTAGAAGTTATCTGTTGTGCTCCGAGATTTCTGGCACCCGCACCGAAGACGAGGTCCAAGTTTCCGATCATCTCATCGAAAATCGCCACATACTGATTGCGATCCGCGTTGTGAGCTCCGACCCCTCCCGGTGTGGCGTGAGACGCCGGTACGGTCGAGACTGCTCCGATCTTCATGCCCAAACCCTTCGCAACATCAAGGGCGATGTGGTCATCCATTGGTCTATTGGCCGCATTGTTCCAATTGAGCCCCGCCGACGTTTTTTGGCCGGTCATCATTGCCGTAATCGCCTCAGCGGAGTCGGTTGTCTGCACACCCTGCCCAGTTACCGGGGCTTGGCGACCGGCGGCACCACCATTCCAATACCGATTCGGATCATAACCGGCCGGATTGTGGTTAGATGTAGGGGTGGTACTGGTGATAGAATAGGTCGTAACGCCGAGAGACACCGTAAATCCGCCGTTGAACAGATCGGCTACGGCGGAATTCCCCAAAATTCCGAGCTGCGCGGTGTTGAATCCCATGCCGTCACCGATCATGAGGATAACGTTTTTGGCCGGGCCGCCAGAGTCCGCCTGGCCAAAGGCCATGCCCGCTAAAAAGACGACACTGAGGGCAATCGCCAGCCCTCGCATGAAAAGTTTTCCCATATTACTTAGTGCTTCTAAATTTTTGCTGTGCCGACTCGAATCAGGCCCACGACAAGTGTTGTCTGTGAAATCGACTCCCATATACTTCTATTTTAGTCAGATCGGCCAAAAATACAATATTAAAAATTTTAAAATTTCAAATTTTTCGCGTTTTACGGATTATTTAGGCGATTTTGTCGGCGACGGAGCCTGCCCCGACGACAATGGTAGCCGGGAACGGAGCGCAGCGCAGTGACCGGATTTCCCCGCGATTTGGTCCGGTCGCTTCACTCCGTTGCGCTCCCGGCTGCCATTCATACAAACTTGTCGACGGACTGACCGGACATTCCCGTTTCCTGAAACAGGACTTTACTCCGTGAATGTTTCGGTTAAAATAAGGGGGTGTCGGTAAACTGAAATCCTCTACGCTTTTCTACGAGAGATGTTCACAAATTTAAGTCTACGAACAAAAGTTTTTTTCCTGGTAACGGGCGTCGTTGTCGTTTGCTTTGCGATTCTGACGCAGATCGTGTCCCATCGGGCCTTTGAAATGGCCAAGCGGGAAGCCTTCGCCCTCGCACAGGAAACGGCGGACAAGTACCAAAACGAAATCCGGGCGGAATTGCAGGGTGCCCGCATTACGGCGGAAACGCTCTCAACAGTTTTCGAGACGCTCAAAGACTTGAATCTCACCGACCGGAAGATGATGAACGACATCCTGCAAAACGCTTTGCGTAAAAAGGAGTATATCACCGCGTTTTGCATCGCTTACGATCCCGACGCACTCGACGGCAAAGACAAAGAGTTCGCCGGAGACAAGCCGACCTACGACGACACCGGACGCTACGCCCCCTACTGGAACAAACTCGGCGATAATATTGAGGTCGAACCGCTCCCCGCCATCGACACGGAAGACTGGTACATTCAGCCGAAAACGACCCTCCGCGAATATATTCCCGATCCTTACCCGTACCACCTCCAAGATCGTGAAGTGATCCTGGCGAGTCTGATTTTCCCGATCCTCCATCAAGGGAAATTTATCGGAATCATCTCCTCCGATATTGTCCTTGACAAGCTCCAGGAGATGGTTTCGAAAGTCGAGTCCGACACCGTAGGCGGAGTAACCTTCATTCTTTCCAATACGGGGATCGTCGTTGCGCATCCCGACAAGGCCCTTTTGGGAAAAAGCATCTTCGAAATGGGAGTCGACAGAATGCTGACTTACGAACACTCCAACGTTTCAGTTGCCGTCCGCTATGCTACTGAATATATGGCAAGCCGACCGAAACCGGACCCCGCCGATCAAGAGCAGGTCGATCTTTACGAGAATGAAAAGAAATTCGTCGAAATGCTCTCCGGATTCGCAACGGATTTCGACAAATCAAAACTGGATGTTTCCAAGCTGACCCCGGAGCTGGCCGAGGCCATGCTCAAGGCGAACCCGGAACGATTGAACACCTTGAGGGAAGCCAGGGAGGCGATCAAGGGTGGAAAACCCTATGTTCACAGTAGCGAGTTCTTCCATAACACCTACATGCCGGTTCGATTCAGCGAGGCGACCGCTCCGTGGTCGGTCGTGGTCAGCTTTCCGACGACGCGAATCCTGAATAACGCTCACGGCATCCGCAATTACGTTACCGCCGCGTCTTTGATTGCGATTTGCGTCATTGCCGTCATGCTGTTCATCGTCGCACGCAGCGTTACCCGGCCGATTCTCGAACTGGCGGACACCGCCGAAATTCTCGGCAAAGGCAACTTCGATGCGGAAGTTCCGGTCATTCAAAGCAAGGACGAAATCGGTGCCTTGTCGAAAGCGTTCCGATTCATGGTCGGGGAAATCAATAAACTCGTCAGGGAATTGCAGGCGAATGCGAAAACGCTGGAGGAGAAAAACGTTTACCTGAACCAACTCAACGCACTCAAGGATGAATTTCTGGCCAACACGTCCCATGAATTGCGAACGCCGATCAATGGTATCATCGGCATCGTCGAATCCATGATCGACGGAGCGACCGGCGAACTTTCCGACGAACAGAAATACAACCTGGCGATTGTTTCCAACAGCGGCAAACGGCTTTCCCACCTGGTCAACGACATCCTCGATTTTACGAAACTGAAAAACAACGACATCGTCCTGCAACTCAAGCCGCTCGACCTGAAGGTCATCGTCGATACGGTCATCGTCCTGTCAAAACCGCTCATCAAGGGGAAGGACCTGACATTGCTCAGCAAAATCGACGACTCGTTGCCGTTAATTTACGCAGACGAAAACAGGATTCAGCAGATTTTGTACAACCTGATCGGCAACGCGATCAAGTTCACCGAACACGGAAAGGTCGTCGTCTCCGCAACGGTTACGAACGACATGGTTGCCGTTGCGGTGCAGGATTCCGGCATCGGCATTGCCGAGGACAAGTTCGAGAAGATTTTCGAGTCGTTCGAACAGGCTGACGGTTCCACTGCGAGACTCTACGGCGGAACAGGACTGGGCCTTTCCATCACGAAAAAGATCGTCGAACTGCACGGCGGAACAATCAGCGTCGAATCCCGATTGGGGGAAGGTTCCCGATTTACGTTCACAATTCCCCAATCGACGGCCAAAGAACTTGCGGCAAACGAAACGCCCAGTACGATCATCGACATCGAAAGTTTTGCCGCTCACGACACGACGGTTCACGAGCATGTTACCGACGATTCGGAAGAAGGATACCGGATTCTCGTCGTCGATGATGAACCGGTCAATATTCAAGTGCTGCTCAATCTTCTTTCGGTCCGGCATTACTCCGTTACTACGGCGTACAACGGTCTGGAGGCACTCGCGCTGTTTGAAAAAGGGGAAAGATTCGATCTTGTTCTCCTGGACGTGATGATGCCGAAGATGTCCGGATACGATGTTTGTCAGCAATTGCGAATCAGGTATTCGCTGTTTGACATGCCGATCGTGATGCTTACGGCGAAGAACCAGGTGCAGGACATCGTTTACGGGTTCCAGGTCGGAGCCAACGATTACATTCAGAAACCGTTCGACAAAGAGGAATTGCTGGCCCGGGTCAAAACGCTGCTCAACCTGAAGGGGGCGACGCTGGCGGCCACGGCGGCAAACAAGGCGAAGAGTCTCTTCCTCGCCAACATGAGTCACGAACTGCGTACGCCGCTTAACGCCGTGGTCGGTTTGACCAATCTGTTACTCAAAACGCCGATGAACGACCGGCAGAAGGATTATACGGAAAAAATGCGACAAGCATCGACGTCGCTGCTTGACATTATCAACAACATCCTCGATTATTCCGATGTCGATGCCGGCAAGATGAAGCTGTATCGTTCCGTTTTCGAACTTGGCCCGATCATCGACGACCTTGTCAACTCGTTTCGACAGCGGTACTCGGATTCGAGTGTCGAGCTTCGCGTGAAACAAGACGCTTCCATTCCGACGTCGCTGACAGGCGACCCGTTGCGGTTGAAACAGGTTCTCTTCAACCTGATCGACAATGCGTACAAATTCACCGAACAGGGATCGATTACGGTCAGTGTAACCGTGATGCGGCGCGATTCCAACAACGTGTTAATCGAATTTGTCGTCGAGGACACGGGAATCGGAATGACCCGCAGGCAAATGGAAAGCATTTTCGCCGCATTCAGTCAGGCGGACAATTCCGCTACCAGAAAATACGGCGGCACGGGGATTGGCCTGACGATTACCCGCGAAATGGTCGAGTTGATGGGCGGAAAGATTACCGTTGCCGGCCAGGAGGGAAAAGGGACCGTTTTCACGTTTTCCTGTCCGTTCCAGGTCCCGGAAGGGGTTTCGGATTCACTGCCGGTCCTCCCGACAGCGCAGAGTATACCCGACGACACTTTGCGAGGCATGAAGGTTCTGCTGGTTGAAGATAATAAAATCAACGCAATGATTACGACCGAACTGCTGAAATCCGTCGGGATTGACGTAACGCTCGCAGTAAACGGTGCCGAGTCGCTGGATCGACTGGCGGATGCCGTCAAAGGGGGTAGAGTCCCGGCGTTCGATCTGATCCTGATGGATCTGCAAATGCCGGTCATGGACGGGTACGAAGCCACGAAAATCATCAAGGAGACGCCGGAGTACAAGGATATTCCCGTGTTTGCATTGACGGCACATGCTTTCGCGGAGGAACGTGACCGTTGCCTGGAACTTGGAATGCAGGAGCACTTGGCGAAGCCGATTGACGTGGAAAAGTTCTACGAGATGTTACGGAGTGTCTTGCCGCACTGATCCCGGAGTCTCTTCCAAGAGAGGAATACCGTGAATTTACAGCACACCCCTTTCCCCCGACCTTGCGTCAAGTAGAATTGGTTCCCGATTGTCGGATGTTGGATTTTATCTCCTCTCCTTAACACGAAAAAAATTATGAGCGATGAAAATGCGATTCTTACCGTAAATGGACAAACAATTGAACTTCCGGTCTATACAGGCTCGGAAGGGCAAAAAGCGATCGATATTTCCACACTTTTTGATCGATACGGCATCATCACCTTTGATCCTTCGTTGGGAAGCACCGGGATTTGTCGAAGCGAAATCACCTATATCGACGGCGACGAGGGGATTCTCCGGTATCGGGGCATACCGATTGAGCAATTTGACCGTCCGAAGCCGAATTTCATCGAAGTGGCGATGCTTCTCATTAATGGGAAACTTCCGACACGGACGGAACTTATCGATTTTCGTGAACTGTTGACGGAGAATGAACTGATTGATGAGGGCATTCGCCGTCAGTTTCAAAATATTCCGCCGAAATCCCCGCCCATGGCGATTCTCTCGGCAATGCTCAGTCAACTGGCCTGTTACCACGAAAAGTTTCTCCCGCTTGGCGATGACGAACTTTTTGTCGAAGCAGCGGCAAGATTGATTAGTAAAGTACGAACCATTGCCGCGTTTTCGTACCGACGCTCAAAGGGATTGCCGTTTGTTTATCCCGATCCGGCGTTGCGGTATTGCGCGAATCTGTTGCACATGATGTTCTCCATTCCTTACCAGCAGTATGAAGTTTCTCCGGAAGTCGAAGACGCTTTGAATTTGATCCTGATTTTGCACGCCGACCATGAGCAAAATTGCTCCACGGCAACGGTTCGTGTCGTCGGATCGGCAAAGGCCAATCTTTTCGCGGCGTGTGCGGCTGGGGTCAACGCCCTTTGGGGACCGCTTCACGGAGGTGCCAACGTCGAAGTGATGAAAATGCTCGACCAAATTCATCGGGGCGGGATGCGTGCCGAGGATTGTATTGAAAAGGCGAAAGATAAGACCGACCCGTTCAAACTTTTCGGATTCGGGCATCGGGTTTACAAAAACTACGATCCCCGTGCGAAAATGCTCCGGGCTTACACGGATCGGGTTTTTACGAAGCTCAAAAAGAGCGACCCGCTTTTGGACATTGCTCGAAAGCTGGAGGAATTGGCCCTTGCGGACCAGTATTTCATCGACCGAAAGCTGTATCCCAACGTCGATTTTTACAGTGGAATTCTTCTCCGCGCGATGGGAATTCCCACGAACATGTTTACCGTTTTGTTCGGGATCGGGCGTTTGCCCGGCTGGATTGCCCAGTGGAAAGAGGCACACGACACGCCGAACGCAAAAATCATTCGTCCCCGGCAGCTTTACACCGGAAACGTTGTCACGGATTACGTCCCGATTGAAGACCGAGAATAAGCCAACGCAGTCGCCGATGACAGATAGCAGACGGCAGATAGCAGACGGCAGACGGCAGAGTTTTTTACCTATCACTTACCCCCATGCCTACGGTTACGATTGATTTACCGGACAACTTGAACGTTCCGTCGAATTGGGACGTTCGGGCGTTTCTTATGACAAAAATGCACGAAGCGGGCATCCTCTCGCCCGACTCTGTCTGTGTTGCGCCGCCGTCGTTCGTCGAACCCGTTTGGGGATATATTCCGATGGAAGATGATCCCGATTGTTGGTTCACGCCGGAGCAAATCGCCCAAGTGAAGGAAAACCGACGACGGTTGGAGGAAGAATGGGCCAAAAATCCGCCGCCTCTTAGCCGTGAAGAATTTCACCAGGTATTACTGAATGGCCCGGTTGCTACTGAAGAGGAAATTCAAGCATTGGAAGAAATACAGGAGATGAGAAGACAATGGGTTTCTCCGTGGTAATTGATAGACAAACATTTTTGCGAGTTTCCGTTGACATTTCTCCTTTTTTTCCCGACGGCTTATGCGAGATTTACTTCGAGACGAACTGATTACGACGGCGGAAATCGTCGTCGTGAAGGTCGGCACGAATGTCCTTTCACTTCCGAACGGACTTTTGAATGTTGAACGAATCAACCGGTTGGCGGAGGAACTTTACCGTGTCCGCAACCAACACCGAAAAGTGATTCTCGTCAGCTCCGGAGCCGTCGGGGCCGGTATGGGACGCCTGAAATTGAAACAGCGGCCTGCTCTTGTCCCGCAACTTCAAGCGGTTGCCGCAATCGGACAAAGTCAGTTGATCGAAGCCTACGAGGAAGCGTTCAACCGATTCGAGATTCACGCCGCGCAGATTTTGCTTACCGCGGACGATCTTTCAGTCAGAAAGCGATACCTCAATGTCCGGAACGCGATTCGCGCCATGATTGATTACGGAGCGATCCCGATTGTCAATGAAAACGACACGACCAGCGTTCAGGAGCTTCATTCCACGTTCGGCGACAACGACCGGCTTGCGTCGCTGGTTGCCAATCTGTTTCCGACGCCGCTTTTGATCCTGCTGACCGACGTGGATGGGCTTTTCGACCGTGATCCCTCGGAGCCGGACGCGAAACTGATCCCAGTCGTCGCCAAATGGACGGCGGACCTCATGTCGCTGGTTGCCGAAAAAAATTCCCAACGCAGCCGCGGCGGTATGGCCAGCAAAATTAAAGCGGCGAAAACCGTAACACAAGCGGGCGGAAACATGATTATCGCCAATGGGGACGATCCGGAAATTTTGACGCGGATTTTCGCCGGCGAAACGGTCGGAACGGTTTTCACCGCGTCGGACCACCTTTTGACCGCCCGTAAACGCTGGATCGGATACGCCGGGGTTGCATCGGGAACGATTCGGGTCGACGACGGTGCCGAGAAGGCAATCACCCAAAAAGGGAAAAGTTTGCTCCCCATCGGAATCGTCGATTGCGAAGGATTTTTCGAAAAAGGGGACCTCATTTCACTGGTCGGTCCGTCCGGCAAGGAGTTTGCCAGAGGATTGACGAATTACAGTCGCCGCGACCTTGTTCAAATCAAAGGTCGAAAAAGTAGCGAAATTGCCGGTATTCTCGGTACTTGTCCCTACGAAGAAGCGATCCACCGCGACAACATGCAGGAAACCTGGTGAAATTACGGAAGGAACCTCCTGCAAATCCCGAAAAACCACCTTGTTGTTGCTTGAAACCCGGCGCGATTTTTTCCAGGATACTCTTTCCCAACGAAAGACTTCACGGTATACTCAGAGGGAGTGTATGTCTCAAGTTCTCTTACCTCACGGTCGAAATAGTTTTCCATGTCGCATAAACCATCCAAACAAGATTCGTGGACCTCGCTTCTTTCCGAACTCGGCGTAGAGGAGCCCGTACAAAAGCAGAAAGCCGCATCGGAACCCGATGTCCCCCCCCCCGTTTCTCATGGCGAGTCGCAAATGGCAACATCGGCGGACTCTCCTGCGGAATCCCCTGTAAAAACCAGTAGTAAATTCGGTAGGGGGATCGTGTCGGAGGTGCCGGGAATGGCAAAACCGGGAATACCGAAAAAAACGGAAAAAACGAGCTTTTTCGACCGTTTGGCGTCGATCAGCCTTTTCGGAGCGGGAACTTCGGAAAAAATCAACCCGAAAGTGATTGCGCCGACCGTGTCGGAAACGTCGGGCCTTGTTGAGGAAGTCCTCGAACCGAAAAAACTTCAAAAGGTCGAAGAAACTCCGAAAGAACCGAAAGGGGAAAACCGTCCGCAAATCGGTGCCGTTGATCCCTGGTCAAAAATCGCAACGCAAATCGGAGCGAGAAAAGAAACGGCTCTACAGGAAACCGAACCTCAAACGAAACAACGAGAAGAAACGCGACCGATTTCGAAACCTGTTGACGAAATTCCGGACATCGAATCGATGATCTCTTTCCGTGATCTTCCAAAAAAGAAAAAAATCGAGACTGCTCCTCCTGCGGAGCGGGTGGAACACGTTTCAGAATCGGGAAAAACATACGCCGCGCCGGATTCTCCTCCCGCTTCTCCCCGACGAGAGCACGCTTCGGAAAGACGGGAACCCCGCGAAGAACGCAGGCCCGACAGATACGTTTCCGACAAGCGGGGGGGGGAAAGAGTGGAAAGAGGAGAAAAAGGGGAAAGAGGACGGCGTGGAAGGTTCGACAGGAACAAACATGGTGATTCTTCGAGAGAGGAATTGCGTGAAGAATTGAAAGACGCCCCCAGCTACAATGGGCGAAGGGGTTTGGGTGACGTTGATCTTGCCCCTCCCCGGAAAGAAAGGGGATCGTCCTTTGCGGACGGTCTCGAAGACGAAGAAACGTCGGCCGGGAGATCACGAAACCGACATTCGCGTTCCCGAAAACACGGAGAAAACCGCCGACCGGACCGGGCTTACGTTGATCCGCAAAACGAGTTTGAAGGTGGTGATTTCGAAGAGGATTACGAGGTTTTGACCCCGCCGCCGGAAAGAGAATACGGGCCGCCCCGCGATGTGTTCGCCGATTTGTTTCCCGAGGGCACCGGTTCCGAAATGTCGCATGAAACGCATCGCCCGGCTTCCGAAAGCGGACAACGGACTCGCGGTTCAAAAGTACGGGGTGCTTCTTTTCCGGAGGAATCGTCGGTCGAGTCTGAAACGACCGGGGAAGAAAATGATCCCTTCTCACATTTCAACAAAAGAGGGGGGCGTGGTTCCCGAGCGGACCAGTCCCGGCGTGGCGGCAGACGAATTGACAGGCAACCTGAAGAGGATACCGTTGGTGAAGAAGCGGCCTGTTCCCGGGAGTCTTCCTCACGAGGGCGTGGAGCATCCGGGCGAAAAGTCCGGGCGATTGATGAGGAACCCATGGACGAACAAAGTTTGCAGGAAGAGCAGGAAATGGCGCAGCTCCACCGTAACATTCCCGGTTGGGAAGACGCGATTTTGCCGATTGTCGAAAGTAATATCGCCCGACATGCCAACCATGCCAATCGGTCCAACAGTGCCAAAAAAGGGGGAAGAAACAAATAATGTACTCCATTTGCAAACGAATTGGTTATGAAATTAGTGATTAGTGATTAGTATTTTCTGAGTGATGCGTGAAACCTATTTCCTATTTCCTATTTCCTCCATTTCTCATTTCTCATTTCTCATTTCTCCCGTGTTTCTCCATAACCATTACGAAGCGGCGTTCGAAGCGTATTTGCGTTACAACCGGATACCGTACATTGGCATCAACGAGCGGAAGCGTTCTCTGCTTGGCGATGGAGAAACGCTCAAAAGTCTTGATTTTATCGTAACCGTTCCCAATGGGCTTTCTTGGTTCGTCGATGTGAAAGGGAGAAAATTTCCGGGGGGAACGGAGCACGCTTCCTATTGGAAACACTGGACGACCCGGGACGATCTGGTCTCCATGCAGCGTTGGCAAACCTTGTTCGGCAACCATTACAGCGGTTTGTTCGTTTTCGCCTACTGGATTTGCGGACCGCGTTCTCCGCTTCCGGAAGAACGGCTGTTCGAATTTCGGGGGGAACTGTACGGATTCGTCGCGGTCCCTTGGTTCGAATACCTTTCCGAAGTCCGCCTCCTGTCTCCCCGTTGGAACACCTACGGAATGTCCACACGGAAATTTCGGGCACTCGCCAGACCGTTCGACGAACTGGTCGGAATCCCGGAAAAACGATAAAAAACAGTCAAGGACACAGGTGATTAGTGGCCAATAACTACTATAACCCTAAATAGTTGCTATTGTTCGACTTATGATCGGACGCCAGTGATGAGAAATGAGATTCTTCCGCCTGCCGTCTTACTCCTGATCCAGCGCAACGGCAATCAAGTTACCGTCTTGAACCTGGACGATTTCGCAAGGAACCTTGTCACCGACGGTGAGGTTCTTTCCGTTGACGACGACTTGCGGATCGATTTCCGGAGCTTCGGCGTAGGAGCGGCCCCAATAGACGCTGTCCAATTCCTTCCCCTTCGCGGCGAAAATCGGTTGATCGATCAGCACGTCGCACCGCTTGCCGATTCGGCTTGCGTCCCAGTGGTCCGTGATGTCCCCCAACGTCCGGAGCAGATGCTCAAGCCGCTTTTGGATTTTTTTCGGCGGAACCGTCTCGGTAAATTTCGTCGCGGCCGTCCCCGGCTCGGCGGAAAACGCAAACACCCCGCCCCGTTGAAATCCCCAGCGGTGAACAAACGCGAGCAGCTCCTGAAACATTTCGTCGGTTTCGCCGGGAAAGCCGACGATCAACGATGTACGTAACACCAGGTCGTCGATTCTCGTGCGTAATTTTTCCAGCAGGTGTTCCGTTTCCGCCCGATTGACCTGGCGGTTCATCCGTTTCAAAATAGCATCGCTTGCATGTTGGAGCGGAAGGTCGATGTACGGAAGAATTTTACCGTTCTTTTCGGCGAACAATTCGATCAGATCGTCGCCGAAGTGAAGCGGATACGTATACATAAGCCGAATCCAGAAATTGCCGGGCAGATTTTTGAGCGATTCCAAAAGCGACGCCAACATCGGCTTTCCGTACAAGTCGGTTCCCCAGAACGTGGTTTCCTGAGCAATGAGGACCAATTCTTTCGTCCCGGCGTCAATGAGTTTTTTCGCTTCGTCGAGAATGATTTCCTTCGGCTTGCTTACGAAGCGGCCTCGAATCGCAGGGATCGCACAGTACGTACAATGCCGATCACACCCGTCGGCGATTCTCAAATAAGCGACATGCTGCGGCAAAAGCAGGTGCCGGTGGGAATCGTCAAGTTCGAGTTTTTCCTGCGGCGGCGGTCCGATCCAAAAGTAGCTCCCCACCGGCTCTTCCGGCGGTTGCGGAAAGAACTTACCGACAATTTCCACAATGCGAGGTTCGTCGTAAACGCCGACCCAAGCGTCAACGTCGGGATGTTTCCCGGCGATTCGCTCCAAGTAAAGCTTCTCACATTCGATATCGATGCCGCTATAGTCGTCAAAGTCGGGATCAAGATTCTCCCTAACAAGCTGTTCCTTGTACTCCTTGAGCGTCCGCATCTTCTCGAAATTGACCAGGCAACCTGTAACGAAAATCCGCTTGATTTGCCGGTCGTTTTTCAAAGCGACCAGTTCGTCGAGAACTTCCCGGGCTTCGTCCCTTGCCGCCTGAAGAAAGCCGCAGGTGTTCACCAGGGTAAAGTCGCAGTGTTCCGAACGTTCATGGAACGTGTAACCGGCCTTAATAAGTCGTCCGACGAGATTTTCGGAATCGACCATGTTTTTCGGACAGCCAAGGGAGATAATCGTGAAATCAGGCATGAAAAAAATGAGAAATCAAAAATGAGAAATGAGAAATGAGAAATGAGAAATGAGAAATGAGAAATGAGAAATGAGAAATTCCAATCGCCGACCATATACTGTCCAACTCAGCTTGAAATCCCGAGTGTAGAGAGTTCGAAACCCTTATTCGTTTACCGGCGTTTCCGGGCTACTACTGGTGTATTTGGTTTGGTATTTCCCTTATTTGTCCCTTGTTTTCCGGGTAAACGGGTGCTGTTCGCGCCCTTAACCAATCCGTTTACACTTTGAGTTAAGAACGGAATGTTTTTCGAAGGTAGGCGACATTCGCTTTTTGAGATTCCTTCCAATCTCCGTCTACGGAACTTTCGACGACCAACCAACCCTGATAATCGTATTTTTCCAGCAGCGCACGGACTTTCGGAAAATCGACTTTTCCCTGTCCCAAACGACTGCCGTATTCTTTGCTGTGAAGCTGACAAATCACCTTTTCCTTGAGGAGCAGTTCCATGTCGTCGTAAATCGGATATTCTTTCGTCAACATGTTCTGGATGTCGTAATAAACTTTGACGGCGTCATTCCCGATTTTTTCAAGCACGTCGAGATGTTCCTTGGCGTTGAGATAGCTTTCAAAGCCGAGAACGACCTTTTTCTCCGCCGCTTTCGGAGCAAGGCGTTGGAGTTTTTCAATCGCTTTATTCCGGTTTTCAACATTGCCTTTAATATCGTCGTTGCCGAAAAACGCAAGCAATACGTTTTTCACCTTCATTGCCTCCATCGTCTCGATACAATCGGCAACCCAACCTTCGGCCGGCTCGGACGTTGCAAGCGGAACTTGATTCAGCGTTGCCATGGCGAGCGAAGAAATTTCGACGGATTCCGCCTGAGCGGCTTCTAGGAAAAGTTCCCGGTTTTTCGGTTGCGAAAGCGAAAATTCCCCCGTCGGCAGGTAAGAAACCTCAACGCCGTCGAACCCCAGTTCTTTGGCCAACGCGAAATTCTTGGGATGTCCCGCTGTTTTCAGGTCCCAATCGCAAATTCCGATTTTGAACGAACGCGGTGATTCCTGACCGAAAACGTCAAAGGGCGAAACACAGGAAAACACGGCGGCGGTCTGGAGAAAACGACGGCGTGGAATTTTCACGGTTGCCTCCTGATATTCAAATGAAAAATGAAAAAACTGCTATCTGGCGTCTGCTGTCTGTCGTCTTTTTTACTACCCTGCCTGGAGCAAACGTTCCACTTTCTGCAAAACTTCGGAAATTGAACATTGTTGATCGAAACAGTCGAGTTTTACATCGCCGTTGATCCAGCTTTCGACTTTTTTCTGTGCCGAAACGACCGTGCTGTGGGTACGGTCTCCAAAATACTTGCCGATCTCCGAAAGCGCATTCCGTGTATATTTTCTCGCCAACCACATTGCGAACATTCGGGGATAAGAAACCTGCTTGGCCCGGGATTTCGACTGGAGCGATTGTTGGCCGATCCCAAAGGTTTCGCACACCACTTTGTCAATGTCGGCCAAACGGACCGCCCGGCGATTGCAGCGAATTAAATCATCCAAAACCTCCTCGGCAACGGAAACCGTGATCGGCTTGCCGGACGAAAGACAGGTCATGTGGAGCCGATTCATTGCTCCGGCAAGTTGTCGGGCATGCATATTCAGCCGTGAAACGACGAACCGACTGACTTCTTCGCTGATCGGCACATCCCTTTGCTGAATCATCTGCCGAAAGATCGTGTGAAGCATTTCCTTGTCCGGCGGTTGAATTTCGCAAACCATACCGGCTTCCAAACGGGACAAAAGTTCCGGTCGAATTCCGACAAGCTCTTTCAATGGTTTGTCGCCGGCCAGTACCAATTGTACCCCTTGGCTTTTCAAGGTTTCGATTGTTCGCAATAATTCCGTTTGTGTCCCCGATTTTCCCTGGAAAAAGTGCAAGTCATCGATCAGCAACGCGGAAACATCGTGGAATTTACTGCGTAAATTCGACATTCCCTGTTTTGTCACGCTCTCGATGTAAGAGGTGGTAAACTGTTCTGCGGACATAAACAGCACCGGCTTGCGATTTTTCTGTTTCCGGGATTCGGAACAAATTCCTTCGAGGAGGTGCGTTTTGCCGAGGCTGGTTCCGCCAAAGATGTAAATCGGGTTCAGTTTGCCGGGAAACTGGATCGCCATTTGCGCCGCAGTTACGGCAAGCCGATTGGACGGACCTTCGACAAACGTCGTCAAGGCGGCGTATTTTCGAGTACCGACCCGTGGGAGTTCCGATTTGCGTGGAACCGGCGGCGGTAAAGGTGCTTTCGGAGCCGCCGTCAAAACGGCGGCTGAAACACTCGATTCTACGACGGAGTCTTCCAGTTCTTCAACGGGAAACAAGGACGGAAACTGGCGGTAGTTGATCTTTTTTGGCAGAGTCGCCTCGTTGGGGGACAGGGAAGGGATTCGGCCCGGGAAAACCTCATGCAATCGAGTTTTCGAGTTTTTTCGTGTTGTCGAAGCCTCGTGCATGGTTGAACTCTATCCGTCAGTGAAAAGGAAGGGGGGAAAAAAAAGGAAATGTTCGTTGGTGGACAAACAATCCCACAAAAGAACGACAAACCAAACAAAAAAGGCGGACATTGATAAGGCAGTTACGAACCTATCATTTGCGACCTCATTCACAGGTACTTCGCCCGGAACGGTTTCGTTCCCCGAAGTGCCCCCGATTGTATCCAACGGTACGGAATTGTCAAACAATCGTTGATCCGTACAGAAATTATTTCTTTTGAATTTTATCTTAACCCCTTGCACTTACGGAAAATTCGGGAAGTTCTTTCTTTTTTTCGGAGGCCCGTTTTGTTCCAAAGTTTTTTTGCAAAATTGGGGAAAACCTGTCTTTCTCATCAAAAAGGCGAAAATCCTTTTTTTACGTAATTTTATTGTTCAGCAAAACAGTAGGGTTTGTAACACACCAAACGGCAAAAAGTTACGAATGTTACGCTCCGGGATTAACAAAAATCTCCTCGAGCCGAGTGGGACGGTTTACTCCGATTTCAACCATTGCTCCATGAGTCAAGAGCAAAATAGACGGCAGACGGCAGGCCGGAGTTGTATGGTTTGGAAACAGTTTACAAACAACAATGACGGTCTGTCCGACGGCCCGTCATTGCGCTGCGCTCAATACCAAACCAGGAGGATTGCAAAGTCGCTTTTTTCCTGGGAACGCAGGCTTCCAGCCTGCCAGTGAGTTCGTAGGCATCCTACCTGCGCAGGGCGGAGACTTCATTCCGCAACCTTCGCGCAGGCTGGAAGCCTGCGTTCCCAGGGACTTTGCAATCCTCCTGAATACCAAACCAAATTCGCGGCTAGCCCGCTTTCGCAATTTCGGCGGCGTTTTTCTGGATACGCTTAACGGCATCGGCGATGATGTCCATGTTTTCTCTTGGACCAATCAGCATATTCTGCGTAAACCAAACCGCTTGCGAACAGAGTTTCTGAAACTGCGGCAACGGTCCGACACGCTCGGCCCATTGGTCGAGCACCGATTTCGGATAAACCCGTTTTCCGGCGGTCGTGTTGTACGATTGACGCACGAAATTGACCCAATCGACGGCACCGTATCCACCGCTACACGGGATTCTTTCGGCGGAAAGTGCTTTGAAAAACAGATCACGGCTGATTCCGAACTGTTCCGCATCGATCCGGAACATGTATAGGTGCCACGCATTGACGGCCCCGTCGTAAATTTTTGCCGGAAAAACGCCGGGAATCTCGGCAAGCCGCTTGTTCAGATAAAGCCCGTTTTCGTTCCGGATCTGTGCGTATTTTTCAATATGCTTGATCTGAGCACAAAGGATGGCCCCCTGGAACTCGGTCATGCGGTTGTTGACGCCGCGAGCCGCCCCATACGTAAAATCAAAACTGTCCCGCTTGCGGCCACGGCTGTTGTTGTGACATTGGTAAACTTTTTCCGCGAGCATTTCGTCGTTGGACAAAACCGCGCCTCCTTCGCCGCTGGAAAGGTTTTTCGAAACTTGAAAACTGAAACAACCGGCGTCGCCGACCGCTCCGAGTTTTTTCCCACGCCACTGGCCGAGGTGTGCCTGGCAGGCATCTTCGATCACGCGGATTTTTCGTTTTTTGCCGACGGCGAGGAAGTCGTCCATGTTGGCCGGATTACCGCCAATGTGAACGGGAAGCAGGCAGTGCGTATTTTCGTTACAAGCGGCATCGGCGAGTTTGCCGTCGAGCTGGAACGAATCGAGGTCAACGTCAATCAGAACGGGAAGCGCGTAATGGGCCAGAATCGAATTGATCGTTGCAATGAAGGTGTACGGCGAGGTGATGACTTCATCGCCGGGACCGGTATCGATTGCGGCAAGCGATGTTACCAAAGCCGACGTGCCGCTGCTGGTTGCGACGCACGATTTGGCACCGCACATGTTCGCATATTCTTCCTCGAAACGGGAGACCATGCCAAGCCCTGTGGCTCCGCGAAACCATTGGCCGGTTTTGAGAACTTCGAGCAGGTACTGTTCCTCGTCCCCTTGCAGGACCGGCCAGTGGGAATAGGAGGATTGGTTCATCGCAGTTCCGCCGAGCAAGGCCGGTTTTTCGTTAACCGAGGCACCGGAGCCGACGAGAACCGTCGGTGCGATTCCGGCAAGCATTGCGGCCAAACCGCCCCGAGCAGAGGCCGTAAGGAAATCACGTCTGGAAAATGGATTCGTCATGGAAAACTCCCTGAAGTTGAGTGAAATTGTTAGGACAACCTGACGCATCATACCGCTTCCAGAGCGGCGCGTCAATCTGAGACAAGAGGGTGTGAAACCGGGGGGCAGGCTACTAATGGTAGATTTAGTTTGGTATTGCCTTAATAGACCTGTTCTCTAACCTGTGTTGAGTGTAATTTCGTAATTTCGGATGGCACACAGGAGTGTCATCCTACGCCGTTAAGTAACTTGGCAGTCTGACTTGACTGTCAAGCGAAGTAACCCATTGTTGTAAAAGGATTTGCGTGATTTTTAATTGCCAAGTGTTTTGCGTTTGTTTTTTTACCAGATTGCTGAAA
>Ga0209628_10000871_pt1 | contig 18901 bp, 10 predicted proteins | sample TergutCu122P4_FD_187285 | JGI IMG/M metagenome (GOLD analysis project Ga0209628, IMG submission 187285) | Cubitermes ugandensis P4 segment gut microbial communities from Kakamega Forest, Kenya - Cu122 P4 (SPAdes) (version 2) | ecosystem: Host-associated > Arthropoda: Insects > Digestive system...
GAGGGGTTTTTCCGTCATTACATGCTTGCCCGCGCGCAGTACGTCCGGGACCAGATTGACATGATTCTCGAAATACTGTATGCATGCCACAGCATCGATTTCCGGGTCAGCCAGCAATTCATGATAATCCGCCGTGGTCTTCGGAATGTTAAACTTGTTTGCCAATGCTTTCGCCTGATTGATTTTAACGTCGCAGAGGGTCGTGATCTCGCAGAGATCGGAGAGCTGAACGTAATTGTGCAAATGCGCAAGCTGTCCCATGTGACCCACGCCGATAAATCCCATTTTTATTTTTTTTGCCATAATCATTTTCTCCTCTATTTAATATATTAATATATTTTTATATTTTTTGTTAAATGTATTTTTGAAGAACCGTTTTTTTGTAGGGACGCCATGAATGGCGTTATATATTATAAAAAATATACAAACCCTCTTTACCGGGGGCGACGATGTCTTTGTATCCGTTCCCGGTCAAATCCTCGAGCCAGAAATAGATCCCCACGCCCGACGCGATATCAGCCGGGCCGTAATCGAGGGTGTTCTTGTCAAAGACGATCCAGCCGGACGGGGCTTTTTTTATTTTGAATATATACGAGCCGATCGGGTTATGTTCGCCGGGGTCGTTGCCGTTGTGCGCGAAATATCTCGCGCCGGTTATGAGTTCGAGCCGGCCGTCGTTGTCTATGTCGAATAATTGCATGTCGTGATACTGCGAGCATATCGGGTCTATGACATGCTTGATAAATTCTCTTGACCCGTCGGCATTTATTTTTTGCTCGAACCAGTATAAACCGAACCCGTGCCCCGCGCCGACGATCAGATCGTTTATTCCGTCGCCGTTTACGTCATAGACAAGAATCGGCACGCATACGCCCGGCACGTTAAAATCTTTAAAGTCCGCGTGATATTTCCAATTCGGGCTGTAAACGTCGTCAGGCTGTTCAAGCCAGCCGCCGGATAAAATAATATCGATTTTGCCGTCGTTTTCTCCAACTCCGTTGGAGTGCATATCCCCGAATCCCATGCCGTGGCCGGCATTTTCCGTGCCGATCACATAACGCTTGAATTCCCCGTTGACTAATTTAAAGAAACTCTGCGGTTCTCCGGGGCAATTCGGGAAAATTTCGACTGTACCGCAGTTGTCGATGTCGAAATATCTTATTGTCTCGATATTCGTCATCGTTTCGATTTTATGCGTTTTCCATTCCCCGCCGGATTTGCCGGGATTTTCACGCCAGAACAAGCCATTGGACCACCATGAGCCGGTTATGATATCAAGCCAGCCGTCGCCGTTCACATCCAGCGGATAATCCGAAAAGTCGTGCAGATAATTGCCGTCATATGTTATATCGCATATTTTGGTTTTGACCGAAAAGTCTTTGCCTGAGTACATATATTCCCCGCAGACGATCTCAAATTTGCCGTCGTTATTAAAGTCCGCGACAGAACAAGCCTCGCATTTGTTTTCTTTGTCGATAAGAACCCTATTAAAATTATTCAAGATACTGCCTCCTTTATATTTTTGTTTTTGCCGTTATGATTATAGTATAGTATTTGAATAGGGTTATGTCAAGAGAAATAATTGATTTTATAAAAGAAATATAAACGAATGAATCTCGAACGAAGTTCGAGTATGGTTAGAGGGAGGAAAAACATGGATTTCACAATAGATAAAAAAATTTTATGCGCCTGCTCTTGACTTATACCCCCAACTTCTGGTATAATTGATGATATTATGATAATTCTTGGAGGAACAAACACAAATGCGCGATATTAAATATTTCGGAGTGAACGAACTGCGAACGAAATTTCTCGACTTTTTCAAGTCAAAGGACCATATGATGCTCGAATCTTTCCCGCTTATCCCGATCAACGATAAATCCCTGCTGATTATAAACTCCGGCATGGCGCCTATGAAATCATATTTCACGGGGGCAGCCGCGCCGCCCGCGAAAAGAGTCGTGACCTGCCAGAAATGCGTCCGCGTGATCGATATCGAAGACGTCGGCAAAAAATCGAGATACTGCACGTTTTTTGAAATGCTCGGCAATTTCTCGTTTGGCGATTACTTCAAAAAACAGGCGCTGCTTTGGACGTGGGAATTTTTGACCAAAGTTTTGGAAATACCGGAGGATTTATTATATCCGTCAGTTTATTTCGAGGACGGCGAAGCTTTTGACATATGGGTGAACGATATAGGATTGCCGCCGGAAAAAATTTCTAAACTCGGCAAAGAAGATAATTTTTGGGAAGCCGGCCCGACAGGCCCCTGCGGGCCATGTTCTGAGATTTATTTCGACAGGGGCGAACAGTACGGCTGCGCTGATTGCAAACCCGGCTGCGACTGCGACAGGTTTATCGAAATATGCAATAACGTCTTCACGCAGTTCGACAACGACGGCAAAGGCAATTATATTCCCCTCGCGCAAAAAAACATAGACATGGGCATGGGGCTCGAACGGCTCGCAATGGTTATCCAGCAGGTCAATTCTCTTCAAGAAATCGATACGTTTCAAACAATTATCGACAGAATATGTGAAATCGCGGGAATTGAATATAATTCAAACGATCAATCCGACATATCAATCAGAATTATCGCCGACCATATCCGGAGCGCGACATTTATGATTTGCGACAATATCATGCCGTCAAACGAGGGCAGGGGTTATGTCCTGCGCCGTATTTTGAGGCGCGCCGCAAGACACGGCAAACTTCTGGGCATAAAAAAAGCGTTTTTATTCGAGCTGACCGATACGGTTATAGATCTGTCAAAAGAGGCTTACCCCGAACTTGAACAAAAACGCGAATATATCAAAAAAGTTTTAAGGAGCGAAGAAGAAAGATTCGAATCGACGATCAACGCGGGGCTTGATATTTTAAGCGCCATGATCCAAAAAGTCAAAGAAAATCAATTATCCGAATTGTCCGGCGAAGATATATTTAAACTCTATGACACATACGGTTTCCCATATGATTTAATTCTCGAAATCGCCGAGGAACACAAATTAACTTTGGGAAAAGAAAGTTTTGACAATCTGATGAAAGAGCAAATCGCACGGGCAAGAGCGGCGCGCGCGAATATCGAGGGATGGATCAAAGATAAACTCGCCGGACTGATAAAAAATATAGCGAATACCGCGTTTGACGGTTATTCCGTGTTGCGGGAAAAAGCGAAAGTGATTGGTATAATCGTTGAGGACGGCGAAAATTTGACAGAAGTCGCCGGTATCAACGAGGGCGAGTTTACTTTAATTTTGGACAAAACGCCGTTTTATGCCGAGAGCGGCGGGCAAGTCGGCGACGTCGGCGTTATCAGAACAAATACTGCGATTGCCGAAGTTTTGGATTGCAGGAAAACAGCCGACGGCAAGATCATTCATATCTGTAAAATCACCGAGGGAGAATTAAAAGCCGGCGGGGAAGTCGAAGCAATCGTTGATCCGGCAGTAAGGCTCGCGACCGCGAGAAACCATTCGGCCGCGCATTTGATACAGGCGGCTTTACGTCAGGTTCTGGGAAACCATATCGAGCAGGCGGGTTCTTACGTCGACAAAGAAAGAGTCAGATTTGACTTTACGCATTTTACGGGCATGAGCGAAAAAGAAATAGAAGAAGTCGAAAATATAGTTAATAAAAATATACTCGCGGCCCTTGATATCACCGTTACCGAAACCGATGTGGAAACAGCGAAAAAAATGGGCGCGATCGCTTTATTCGACGGAAAATACGGCGATAAAGTCAGGGTCGTGAAAATGGGCGGCGTTTCGTGCGAATTATGCGGGGGAACACACCTTGACAATACGTCCAAAGCCGGACTGTTCAAGATCATATCCGAATCGTCGATCGCCGCGGGAGTAAGGCGAATCGAAGGGACGACGGGTTACGGAGTGCTCGATATAATCAAAAAAGACAAAGATTTAATTATCGATACGGCGAAAATATTAAAAGCCAATAACCCCCATGATATCGCGAAAAAATCCGAAAGCCTGATAAGCGAATTAAAAGAACAGAAACGCGAGATAGAGCATTTGACTTCTGAGATCGCGCTCGGCAAAGTCAAAGAACTGCTGTCGAAAACAATCAAAATAAACAGCGTGGATTTTGTCGCGGCAAAATTCGACGACGTGAATCAGGACGGCGCGAAAATGATCTGCGACGAATTGCGGTTAAAAGTTCCGAATATAGCCGCGGTGATCGCCATGACGGGAGACAATAAAATATTATTCGCGGCAGCCTGCGGGCCTGACGCTGTAAAATCCGGGGCGAACGCGGGGAATTTAGTCAAACAGGTCGCGCAGATCGCCGGGGGAAGCGGAGGCGGCCGCCCCGAATATGCGCTCGCGGGAGGCAAAGACCCGGCCAAAATCGAAGAAGCATTGGAAAAAAGCGAAGAAATTTTAAAATCCATGCTTGCGAAATAAGTTTATAAAAATATACGGAGGAACAAAAATGATTAAACCAAAATCGCGTTTGACGCGCATAATTTTAATAATAATTCTTGCATTGCTTGCATTGCTTTCTGTAACGGCTTTTTCGTCCTGTAAAAGCGGCGACGATAATTTAGAAATTTTTTCGCCGGGAAACGGGAAATACGAGATCAGATTAAACCCCGGCGACTGGATGGATATGTCGGCGCAATTAGAATATTACGGCGACCGGATCGGCATTTATAATGAAACAGCCGGGATCGTTTTAGTTGTCGACTGTTACCCGAAAACAGATTTTTCGGATATAAACAATTTTATGGAATTCTATAAAACGTCCGATATCGCGAAACTCAGATACGAAGCCACGGAAGATAAAATAATCGGCGGCGCAACGGACGTGGCTCAAAAAGAGATAAAAGGGACCGGCGTAAAAAGCGGAAAAAGGCAAGAAATCCGTTTGAAAATAAATGGGGAAAATGCCGTGGGCGAATTTATTTATCTTGAAGCAAACAATTATTTTCTGGCTTTTTCTTATACCGTTTTCGAGAAAAATTTTGCCGATGCCCATAAGGCCGCAAACGAGGCGTTAGCCAATTTAAAAATAAAATAATTTTTTGTAATTTTTTATAAATTTTGTCAATAACGTTAATAACGTTAATAACAAATAGGGGACGCGAATCATAGCCGAACGAAGTTCGGCGCGCGTCCCCTATAAATATATATTTTATATTTTATTTTTTTATGGTTTTCTGAAATTTTTATTGTTGCCGCCGCCGCTGTTGCGGTCGTTATATGAACTCCGGTCAGAATACGGCTTGCGGTCTCCGTACTGGGGCCTCGGGCGCCGCTGCTGGAACCCCGTTCGAACAGGCGGCGGGCCGTCCCTGCTTATGACGATTTTCCTGTCGTTTTCCTGACCGACCGAATGCGTGTTTACACCCGCGATATCCTGTATAGTCGAGTGGATAATTCTTCTTTCGTATGCGTTCATGGGTTCGAGGGTCACTGACCTGCCGTATTTTAACACCCTGTCCGCCATCTTTTTTGCGAGCGTCTGTAAAGTTTCTTCTCTCTTTTTTCTGTAATTTTCAATATCCAGGGAAATTTTTACCGCGCCCGACTTTTCGCGGGGGCCGCCGGCTTCGAATTTGCTGTCGGGTTCGCTGCCGCCGCCGCTTTCGGAATCAAAATCGTCGTCTTTATTCACCGCAAGATATGTAAGATATTGCAGCGAATCCAGTATTTCGCCGTGATAACCGATCAGCGTCCCGAGATTGTCGCCTATTATGTCGATTTTTATTTCGTTCTTGGTTTCCTCGATAATTTTCGGCATGGCGTTTATTTTCATGTGTCCTATGATCTTTTCGATAAAACCTACGGCTATATCGCTGTTAGACATTCTGCCGAATACTTTGACTTTGGCGTCTGCCGCGCCAAATCCCAAAATACCTTTTTTAGGGAGTTCAAGCACTTCGTAAGTGACGTCGTCCGGGTTCATGCCGAGTTCTTTTGCCCCGATTTCGACTGCCTGTTCGATTGTTTTCGCGGTCGCGACTGCTTCTTTTCTCATTTTTTCAACACACCTCTATAACAATTAAAATTATTTTTTTCTCTTTTTTACCGTATATTTTTTCCCTGTTTTCTGATAATTGTTTTTAACGTTTTGATTGATCCCTTTCGGTATGGTTTTTGATATATATTTTTCATCGTTGTCCGGGTCCGGATCGCCGCCGTCATTTGAATTTTCAGAGTTTTTGCCGTTAGCAAGCATTTGGGGCTCTGAACCGCCGTTATCGGAATCTTCGATCGCCGCGGCTTTTTTCTTTTTCTTCTTTGAGGCGCCGTACTGCTGGCGGGCGAGTTCATATTCTTCATCCGAAATCACCGGGATCGGGTACAATTTTGTGAGTATGACCGTTTGGGCGACGCCCAGGACCGACTGGAAAATCCAGTACAAACCCAATGCGGCGTTCATAGAATACGACATATAGACGATCAGCAGCGGCATCGTGTATTCCATGATTTTCATGCCCGAATTGTTTGCCGCGTCGGCCGCCATCGTTTTGGCGTTGATCTTTTTTTGCAGCCTCATTTGAAAGAAGCTTGTCGCGAAGTTCAAAATGGGTATCAAAAGCAATATGCTAAATCCTGCCTGCGCGGGGGAGCTTGTAAGCGTCTGGCCCAAAAATCCGAAATCCAAATTTTTGAATTCGGCGGGAAATCCTTCGACCGCGCTTTTTATATTGGCGAACCATTCGGGGTTATTAAAAATCTGGATGATATCGATCTGCTGGATCCTCGATTTGAAATCCGACAGTTTTTCCATATTTTTCAAAGCGTCGGGCAGATTATAAAGCGCCCTGTTGGCGAAGATAAAATCTTTTATGCTGTCGATCAGTCCGCCGGGCGCGGGGTCAAAGCGCGCTATATAAGTCAGGGGGTTCCTGATGATATTATACAGGGCGAAAAGCACCGGCATTTGCACCAAAAGGGGCAGGCAGCCGCTCATGGGCGAATAATTTTCGGATTTGTACATGTCCATGACTTCGGCGTTCATTTTTTGCTGGGTGGCCGAATCGGTCCTGCCGGCGTATTTGCCGCGTATAGCCTGTTCTTTCGGACGTATTCTCGCCATTTTTATTTGACTGTTCTGCTGTTTTATGCCGAGGGGGAGCAGGACTATTTTAATTGCGAGCGCGAAGAAGAAAATCGCGACTGCGTAATTGTTAAATAATCCGTATAAAAAATTCATCAACAGACCGAGCGGCACATTTATTATATCAAAAGGGTTCATATTATATTTTTCTCAATTCATTTATCATTTTTATCATTTTTATATTTTTATATTTTTATTGATTTATATTATTTTCTTGTTTCTTTTGAATATATGATCCGGAACGGGGTCATATCCCGGCTTGCATAAAGGATTACACCTCAAAATTCTGTATGCCGATAAAATAAAACCCCAAAAAAAGCCGTGCTTCATAAAAGCCTGCCTTGCGTATTCCGAGCAGACGGGGGCGAACCGGCAGCACGGCGGTTTCAGGGGGCTTATATTTTTCTGATAGAATCTTATGAGTTTCACAAAAATAAATTTCATAATTTTAATTTCCAATCGTTCCGTAGGGCGCGCCGGGGGCGTCGCGCCCTACGCTTTCTACGCTTTGATCAGATTTAATTTTTTGAGCGCGGACTGCATGGCTTCGAGGACCGACTGCATTTTGTTGTTCCTGTCGAAACACGGTTTCCGCGCTGCGATAACGATAAAATATCCCGGGGGGATGCCGCCGTAAATTTTATAAAAAGCTTCGCGTATCACTCTTTTCGCCCTGTTTCTCTTTACGGCGCCGCCGTTTTTTACGCTCGCGGATACGCCAAGTTTTGACGCGGCATTTTTGTTGTAATTATTCAAAACGTAAACCGTCAGGTAATTGTTCGAAGCGTACCTGCCGTTTTTGAAAACTTTTGAAAACATATAGTTTTCTTTTATTACCGTTCTGCGATTCATAAATTTAGTAAGACAACATCTTTCTTCCTTTTGCGCGCCTTCTCGCCAATACTTTGCGTCCGTTCGCGGTTTTCATTCTTTTCCTGAAACCGTGTTCTTTTTGCCTCTGCCTCTTTTTGGGCTGATATGTCCTTATCATTTTTTACACCTCTCTTTTTGTTACATATTAATTGACTTATATTAACTCAGTTTAAACGATGCGCAAGCGCCGTTAAAATTAGCGTACTTTAACTATTATATACAAAATAATATGGGATTGTCAAGTGATTTTTGAATTTTTTTGTCTTTTCGCCGTAAATAACATAAATTTTAATTTCTCACAGCAACTCGCCGTATATTTTAACAAATATTTTTTTGAATATTGTCGCGAGGACCATGTATAAGAAAATAGTCAACGCGAGCCACGCGAAATATACGGGCGGGAGCGCGTGCAGGCCGATGGATGTGCCGAACGGCGTGAACGGGATTGCCGTCAGGACCGCGATCCCCGCGAAAGACAGGAGGGTTACGGAAGCTGAGGCGCTGCTCTGGATGAACGGCAGTTTCGGCGTGCGGATCATGTGAATGACCAAAGTCTGGCTCCACATGGATTCGACGAACCAGCCCGCGTGAAATATAGCCATAAAAAGAACTTGGTCAACGCCGGGGTCATTAAACGATCCGCCGCAGACCGCCGGGCATATAATAAAAAACATGAGAAGATAGGTCGTGATGTCAAATACAGAGCTTGTCGGACCGATCCAGAACATGAACTTGCCTATATTCGAGGCGTCCCATTTTCTCGGAACAGAGATAAACTCTTTATCCACGTTGTCCCACGGGATCGCCGTACAGCTTAAATCGTAAATCAGGTTTAATAAAATCAAATGTATGGGCATCATGGGAATAAACGGCAGGAACGCGCACGCGGCGAGCACCGACAGCATATTTCCGAAGTTTGAGCTTGCGGTCATTTTTATATATTTGATCATGTTGACATATGTTTTGCGCCCTGCGACGATACCCTTTTCGAGTACCATCAGGTCTTTTTCGAGCAATATGACGTCGGCTGACTCTTTCGCTATATCCACTGCCGTATCGACAGAAATCCCTACGTCCGACGCCAGCATTCCCGCCGCGTCGTTAATTCCGTCGCCCATGTAGCCGATGCTGTGGCCGTTTTCCCTGAGGACGGTTATGACCCGGGCTTTTTGCTGGGGGGACAGTTTCGCGAATATGCTCACGCTTTCGGCGGCTTTGCCGAGTTCTGTGTCTGTCATGCCGTCCAAATCCGAGCCGAGCAGGATCTCTTCGGCGGGGATCCCTACCATTTCGCATACGTAACGCGTGACTTTGTCGTTATCGCCCGTTAAAACTTTTACAGCCACGCCGTGTTCTTTAAGGGCTTGTATTGCGGCTTCGGCGGAATCTTTCGGCGGGTCGAGAAAGGCGAGATAGCCCAATAAGACCATGTCGGATTCGTCTTTTGGCGAAAACGCGCCGACGGGCGACGGGTTTGTCTTTTGGGCGACGACGATCACCCTCATGCCGTCGTCGTTTAATTCGTCCACTTTTTCGAGTATATATTTTCTGATGTCGTCTGTGAGAGGCTCCACTTTTCCGTGATATTCGGCGTAACTGCATACGGCGAGCATTTCTTCGACCGCGCCTTTTGTGATCATTTGCGTCTTGCCGTTTGAGACCACGACGCTCATGCGGCGGCGCTCAAAATCAAACGGTATCTCGTCGACTTTGACAAAATTGTCGGCGAGCCCTATAAGTTCGGAATATTCTTCCTGTTCTTCCTCGGTCCGTTCGATGATCGCTATATCCATGAGATTTTTCAATCCCGTCTGATAATAGCTGTTTAAAAACGCGTGCCTCAAAACCCTTATGTCTTTTTCGCCGTGAATATTTAAATGATATTGCAGGGCGACCCTGTCCTGTGTCAGGGTGCCTGTTTTGTCCGTGCATAAAATATCGATCGAGCCTAAGTTTTGTATCGAGTTTAAGTTTTTGATGACGGTTTTTTCTTTCGACATGGCGACCGCGCCTTTGGCAAGGCAGGTCGTAACGATCATGGGCAGCATTTCGGGGGTGAGCCCCACCGCGATCGAGAGCGCGAACAAAACCGCGTCCATCCAGTCGCCTTTTGTGAATCCGTTGATGAAAAGAACGACCGGGACCATTACGAGCATAAACCGGATCAACAGCCATGATACGGAGTTCACGCCTTTTTCAAAACTGGTTTTGACCGGTTTGGCGTCGTTCATAGATTTGGCCATGCCGCCGAGCATCGTATCATCCCCGGTCGTTATGACAATACCCATCGCGGTTCCGCTTATGACGTTTGAACCCATAAATGCCAGATTCGGATATTCGGCCAGGCTGCCGTTAAAATCCGTGGCGCGTTCGGCCGTTTTTTCGACTGCGGCGCTTTCTCCCGTAAGGGCCGACTGGCTTAAAAACAAGTCTTTTGCCTTGATGATCCTCATATCGGCGGGGATCAGGTCGCCTGCCGCCAAGTGGACCATATCGCCCACAACGACGTCTTCAAGCTCGATTTCCTGCCGCCCGTCGTCGACTCTCTGGACGGCTGTCGTCGTTTTGATTAATTTCAAGAGATTTTCCGCCGCGTTGCCGCTCCTGGCTTCCTGAACGAATCTGAGAAGCCCCGAAATCAAAACCATCGTAACGATGATAATAACAGTCATGGGATTGATTTCACCGGGGTCGGCCAATATGATATCCGTGAACGCCGAAACGACCGCAAGAACGATCAGAATGGCGGTGAACGGATTGATAAAAGCGTCGGCGATCCGGCGCGGGATCGATACTTTTTTGCCGTGCGTGATCTTGTTTCTTCCGTAACGTCCGCGATATGCGTCGATCAAAACTTCTATCAGGCCGTCGTCGGTTGTTCCGAATTTCCTGTATAATTCTCCGACTGTCGCGGACGCGGCGAATTTAAGTCTTGCGTTTGCCTCCTCGCGGCGCGCGATATCCGCGGGATTTTTTACGGAATTGCTGTTGTGCCTGTGGTTTGTTTTTAAGTTGTTCATTTGGTTTGTACCTCCGTTTCCTAAATTTTTTGCAATTCGCATTTTTTGCATACCGCAAGTTTTCGCTTGCGGACAGGAAGGTACAGCCCTCTGACGACTTGAACTTGTTCAAGTTGAGCCTGTTTTTCGGTGACAGCGCAAATTTTTACATGTAGGGCGCGACGCCATAAACGAACTTCGTTCGTTTCACGTGCCGGGGTCGTCACGCCCTACGGATATAAAAATTTGCGCCGTCACGGTACTTCGGTGCCGCCCGTCAGGATTGGGGCTGCATGGCGAACATAGTTCGCCGCAACTTCCGCTTTCCATTTTTGTTCCACCTCTTTCTGGTTTTTAATATTTTTAATATTTATATAAAATCCCCTACGGGGAAATTGCGGGGTATTCAAACAGGTTTATTATATTATTATAATTATTGACAAATTTTATGAAATTTATAAAAGAGCATAAAAATATCCGCCATATATGCTTAAAAAATTTCAGACATAAAATTTTTCAAGCCGGCGGACAATTATACCGTAATTCAATAAGCCGTGACGTTCACAGCTTTTTTATGGGATCAATGCGGCTGCGACATTCACGGAATTTTCGTCCGTCGTTTTGATATCTCGTTTTTTGAAACCGAAAAGTCTACTGTGACCCGCGGGGTTATCCATGAATATCACTTCCTGATTATTTCAAATTTATGTTAATTATTTAACAAATTTATTATATACTTTTATTTCGCGGTTGTCAATACTTTTTGTAAAATTTTTCAGATTATTTTTTAATAGTTTTTATATATTTTTATATATTTTGATATTTTTTGTTTTTATAAATCCCCGTCGTTAATAGAATATGCAGGATGTTTAATATAAGTTCATGAATTTATGATAGTATGCGTATAAGAATATGTATGAAAGGCGGGGAGCAATATCGCAAATTTTAAATTCATTAAATTTGACGCGGGCTGGGAAATATATGACGGGGAAGAACGGATCGCTTCTACGGTAAATTCTCAGGTCATTCTTGACAGGAACAATCAGGATCAGGATCTATGGGAGGTTTCGGATCATATCACGGAATGTGAAAACGGTTTGTATAAAATCGACAGGACATATGTCAATCCATCGGATTTTGACGCGGACGCAGTTTTTATGTTTGAAATCGGCGCGAAATTCAATGCGGATTTTTATATGATTCCGTGCGTATCGTACAACGGCAATCAATGGGGGACGGGCAACGAACCGAAAGGCCTGACGCATAACGGCGAACCGTGGGTGTTCGCTTATGACAGAGTCGCCGTTCCGTCGGGGACTTTCTCCGAAAATAAAGATTACGCCCTTGCGGTTTTTGTTTCGGACTGCGACGCTCAAAGTTTATCTTCGGCGTGTTCGCTGGTAAAAAATCAAGAAAATCATTTGACGCACCGGATTTTCTGGCCCGAACGTGAAACTCCCGTCACATACACAGGGAGGGATGTTTACGGCCCCGCGTCCGAAAAAACGATCAAAGTAAAATCAAAAGAATCGTTTAACGTGCAGTTTTATGTGTCAGTCTCAAAAACCAAAATAAAAAACTACGGCTGGACGCAGGCTTTTGACAGGGCTTGGAAAATATTCCGCAGGCCTGCGGCTTATCCCGTTTCCGGCGAGACATACAGAAAATGGCGCGTAGAATATATCAAAAATATACAGTACGCGCGTTTATATGACAAATACAGCCTGTTTGAAATGGGACTGCTCGCGAGCGGCGTAAATTATGTCGGCAAACCGGGAGAAGAATTTAAATTTCGTGAAGAATACCGTTACGAAATAGGCTGGTGCGGCCAAAACGCGTCGGAAGCCCTCGCGCTGCTGCATGATTATGCCGTTACCGGCGATATTGATTCGTTAGAAAAAGGCCGCGCGGTTTTGGATACATGGGTTCAATACGCGCCTGTCGAAAATAAAAACGGACTGTTTCGGGTTGTGTTTGATTCTGTTTTAAATTTAAACGAAAACGAAAACGAAAAGTACGATATGGATACGTGCAATTTAGGCTGGGGAGCTTGGATCCTGCTTGAAGCGTATAAAATGGCAAAAACGCTTGATATCATAAAACCGGAATGGCTGAAGTTTTCTTTGGATTTATGCGACTTTTTTGTGTCAAACCGCGCGCCGGACGGTTCGTTCGGGAAAGTATGGGACAAAGGAGGAACCTGCACGGATTCCGGCGGTACGGTAGGATGTTATATTTTGCTCGCGCTGATGGAAGCTTACCGGGCGACAAATGACGTTAAATATTTAGACGCCGCGAAAGAAATGTATTTGTTTTACGTAAAGCGCGATTTGCTTGCGGTCAGTTGTACGGCTGGGGCGTTGGATACGCATTGCATCGATAAAGAAACCTGCTGGCCGTTATGCAAAATCGGGCTTGATTTATACGAAGATACGCGGGACGCCCAATTTTTCGAATATGCCGAACTGGCGGGTTATTACATGCTCAGTTTTATGTTCCATTACGACGCATTGTATGACGCCGGCAGCGATTTCACGCAGCTGGGATACAGGACATACGGCGCCACGTCCGTTTCGACACAGCATCATCATTTAGATCCGTGGGGAAGTTTGTTATGCTATGACTGGTACAGATTATATAAAATTACGGGCGACGCCAAATGGAAAGAACGCTTTCAGGCGGCATGGATGAATTCTATGCTTGGGGTATCGGACGGCAATCTGATTGTTCACGGGATCAAACGCCCGATATCGTCGCAAAACGAGGGATTCTGGCAATGCAACTGGACGCCGGGCAATCATAAGCGGGGCATGTTCAACGACTGGCTCCAATCGTGGGTAGGCGCGTTTAAAATCATCACCATGATCCGCGAAAAAGATTGGCGGTTGTTTGAGAACGGGGATTAATAATTAATAATAATTAATATTTGTATTTTTTAATTTCATCATAGACCGCGAATAGATTTTCATACGGCACATCGGGGTTGATCGTGTTGGACGTGAAAAAAACCAAATCCGCTTCGTCTTTGCATAGACCGGCGTAATATCTGACTTTTTCGCGCAGTTCTCCGGGAGTTAAGACGGGAAGTTCCGTTGTTACGGCAAAAGGGCCGAAAATCAACAGCTTCCCGCCTTTTCTTGTGCGAAGTTTTCTCAATTCTTCTATGCGCATACCGCATTCCGGCTGAAATCCCTGAAAGCCTTCGATACCGCTTTCCAACAACATCGGTATCAACGGGCGCACGTCGCCGTCGGAGTGCCATACAGGTTTGCAGCCCGCTTCCAATAACGGCTCCAACCCATACGCAAGCGCGGGAGCGTAATGTTCCCGCAAAAAATCAACGGAAATCATCGGGCCGCGCTGTGTGCAAATATCCTCGCCCAGAAGCAGCGCTTTCGGGAATAACTCTTCTTTGACGGCTTTGGCGACCATTTTTGACATACAGCGCCCGTACGCGCCGCCGACCTGAAAAAGTTTCGCCGCGAGATCGGGCCTCAGACCGACCAGCATGAAAAAATTCTCATATCCGAAGTCGCCGTACCAGCTCGCTTTTCCTCCCGCGCCCCAGCATGCGGGCATATAAACTATGTCCCCGCATTCTTTTTGCGTATGGATCAAATCTTCACGGTAACCTTTATACCAGCCGTCAAAATCAAAATCCTTTTCGTATTCTTCGGCTCCGGGCATTTCTTCGACTTTGCGCACGATTTCGTCGAATTCCAAGCCGTTATCCGATTTAAGATAACTGTTTTGATCCACACAACGGTACATATCGACATTACTTGTAGTAAAAATGCCGATCAATCCGTCCATTTCAAGTTTTCTATACGCTTCGAGCGCGACGGCTCTTGGGTTTTTATTATAATCTTCCGCAGTCAGCCCGGTAGTTTTCAGCAACAATTCCGGGCTTGCGATCCATCCTCCCAACACAGGCGGCCGGTCCGGATATTTCCCCGCGAATACGGCATTGAGGCGTTCTCTTTTTTCCATCATAAATCATATGCTCCTTTTTATTTTTTATTATAATTTTATTATCAATCAATGCAAGACGTCGCTCAGATACACCGTGGAATGGAACCCCGGCCATTTTGCCACGTCTTTCGGGGACGTCACCGGGGGTAAAACGGTCAGTTTCCCGTCCTGAACCAATTTCGGGTTGTAACGCCGCATTTCTTCTGTCAAAATTTGTTTCATTTCAATAACAATTTCGGGGTTTATTTTCGACAAATCATGCTGTTCCATCGGATCTTCGGTCATATTAAACAACAATTCGCCGCCGCCCTGACGCGCCCATGTGTATTTATAGCCGTCTTTCATGACTGCAAAGAATGTATCCGTGCAGTTGCCGTAAAAAATTCTGTCTTTCGCGTTCGCGTCTGTTTGCGTACCGATAAAATCCATCATATTTTGTCCGTCCATGCAGATATTTTTGCTGTCGACACCCGCAAGATTCAGGATCGTCGGCATAACGTCGGCCAACGTGACAAGGGTATCGCAAACTTTCCCGCGTATAGATCCCAAATTCCAGGATTTTACCGGAGGGCGTATGATCATGGGTATATGCGCGGAACCCTCGAAAAAGACGCTCTTTGCGAACAGTCCGTGATCGCCCATCATGTCGCCGTGATCCGCGGTGAAAATGATCCATGTGTTTTCCAGCAGCCCCATTTCCCGCATGCGCGCGAATAATAATCCGAGGCTGTAATCGATTTGAGTGATACAGGCGTAATAGGCGCGCTTTGAATCCATTTTTTGTTCGTCGGACATCCTGTAACCGTTGTTTAACGTATATCCGGGGCTGTAAAATCCCTGCGGGGCTTGCTCCGGATTTTCGGACCAGCCGCCGCTTATTGGCAGCGGCAGGGATTTATTTTGATATAACGCCCAATAATTAAAACTCGGGTCAAACGGCGGATGCGGCTTGGCGAAACTCGTCCATAAGAAAAACGGCCGCGTATCGTCGCGCGTTTCTAAAAAGTCAACAGAACGTTTCACCGTCCAGTAAGTCGCGCTGTGGACTTCGTCGACGGTCGAGATCACGGGTTCGATCTCGTTTTCGCCGACGCCGTGGCCTTTCGGGATATATGGAGAATTCGCCATTTCCCGGTAATATTCCATCGGCAGTTCCATATATTCAAAACCGTAATTTGCCCTTATGGGATGAAAGTGCATTTTCCCCTGCGCCCGCGTCTGATAGCCGTTTGAAGTCAATACGCCCGGCAGGGTGGGGCGTTCGCGCATTGGGACGACATGGCTGCCGTTTCCCGTCAGGCCGTTTTTATATCCGCATGTGCCGGTCATGATCGTGGCGCGCGAAGCCATGCAGACGGGGCTGTCGGCATAACAGCGGGTAAAAGCAATCCCCTCGTCGGCGAGCCAGTTCAAGTGGGGCGTGTAGATGTGTTTGTTTCCCAAAGCGTGGATCGTGTCAAAACGCTGCTGGTCGGTAGTGATCAATAAAATATTGGGTTTGTCCATATGTCCCTCCGGTTTTGTTTTTTGTTTTCTGTTTTCTGTTTTCTGTTTTCTATGATTTCTATGATTTATTTTACTAAAATTATATAACTTTCGGTATAAAATGTCAAGAAAAATAAAGCCGGGGAAATTATATAAATTTTGTAATCGGGGGGTATGCTAATGATATATATTAAAAAAAATTTAATTATTTAAAATAATCTGTAAATTATCCTTGACTATTCTACTATATCGTGTTATAATGTGTAATGTTCATCAAATGTGGAGCTATATGTAGAGTAAATGCCATTAAAAATTTTTTATTTTTAGGAGAAAAACGAAAAATGAATAAATTCAAAAAAATGAGTATTCCGAAACGGTTTGTTAGCTTGATCTTGACCGTCATGATGATTGTGTCTGTTCTGTATATTCCCGCGGGTATCGTAAAAGCCGACGCGGGCGATAAATGGGATTTGGGAAATTTCCAGACAGAACTTATAATCAAAGATAACAGTTTGGGGCAAATCCAACTCTATCCCAATCCAGGGACGGCCCCGCTCATCTACGGCGAGACTTATAATATCGAGGTTCACTTCGAAGCGCCTCAATTAATCGGCGGCATAATGACAAGGCCCGAAGCCAAAAACGGCTGGCTGACCTATCGGCTGCCGCCAAACATCGAAATCCTCAAAGGCGGAGCGGGCAATATTTTTATCGCCGGCAACAACGAAGACGCCATCGGCATTTATGTTATTGAAAAAGATAAGAAAACCGGCGAACATTTGATACGAATCCAATTCGGCAATGTTTCCGTATCGGGTACGAAAGTGACGCCGTCGGGCAGAAATCTTTTGGAGCAAAGTTGGAGCAATCTGACTTTCATGGTCGAATTTCAGGGCAAATTCGCGAAAATAGAAGGCCCGGGCACAGTTACTTTCGGCAATGATACAACAATCGCCGTTACCGAACCGGAAAAAGAATCCTCCTTAATTACCGCAAAGACACAGGGGGCATACAATACCACAAACAGGACGATCGATTATACCATGACTTTCACGGCAAAAGACGGCGAGGTTGTCCTGACAAGGCTGATTGATACCCCCGCGCGTTTCAATTCGGGCGTTGAGGCTACCCTTGAAGCCCTCTATACCGGGAAAGCCCTTGCTTCTTTTGTAACCAATATAAACGTAAAACTGGATGGCGCCGCAACTTCTTATACGGCCGACTGGACTGCCGACCGGAAAGGTTTTGAAATCAAATTAGGCGTCGGCGTGACAATCCCAAAAGACAAATCGCTGGTTGTCACATATACATTCGATTTCGGGAAAGTCATCGATTATCTCCGGGATATAACCCCCGCGCTTACTTATTCCTACTCTTTCAAAAACAGGGTCAACGCTTTCGGGCCTGATAAAAGCGGGAAAGAAGTTCCGAAAGGCGAAGCCGCGGTAACTACAACAATCAGCAGTTCATTCACCGAAAAAAAAGGGGAGTATTTTACCACTACCGTCACTACTACCGATGACACTACCGAACCCCCTACCAATATCACTACCAAGATCACGTGGGTAAAATGGACTATGTCCGCGGGCGATTACAGGGTAAATCTCAACGGGTTTACTTTTACCGACACGCTCGGCGCGGGAATGGCGGCGAATGGAACCGGAACAACCGTCAGTATCGTTTTGAAAAACAAAAACGCGGAAATTATAGAAACTTATACGCAGTTAACGGCAGTTACGCCTCTTGGTTTCGTATTTACCCCTAATGGGTTCCGTTTCACGATCCCTTCCGTAGGCGTAAACGGCGGCGACGTGTACCGCGTTGAAATGACTTATACCGTGCAAGTCAATTCAGGGAAAACAGTCGACGAAACCGTAAAGAACACTATTAAAGTCGAAAAAGGTACGTTAACCGATTCCAGAGAGGGAACGGTCGATATTGAACGCGGGGACGCAAAAGTTAAAAAAACGGGTAAAATCGTTGTAAATGACGGCGACCCCAAATATCCGAACGGATATATACAATGGGACATCACTTTCTTCGTACCCGGTTCCCTTGAAGGCGAGCCGGTTTGGTTTAACGATTCAAATTATTGGCAGGAAGGCCCGAATAGAGGATGCGGATATTTTTCATTAACGCCTAAACTTACCTACGAAGATTTTACGGTAACCTGTAATAACCCGTCATATACGCCTGTCATCGGGCCTTATGATCCGTCAGGCAAACCTGTCGTGGAAGGACAGAACATGACGCTTATACTTGGAAGGGTAAACGCAAATACAATAGGAAATTCGGCAGTGAATAACGGATGGCATTTATGGTTTGAAGTAAACAGCCACGCAAACGATTCCGCAGAGAAAAAACAAGCCAGCACATCTCCTTTTTCGATTGATACCGAAATCACCGTATCATATAAAATACCGTTAGATACAGCTGTGTCAATCACGCTTAATTCAAAAAAGTTTACAACTTTAAAGGAATATTTGATG
>Ga0209628_10000872_pt1 | contig 18887 bp, 15 predicted proteins | sample TergutCu122P4_FD_187285 | JGI IMG/M metagenome (GOLD analysis project Ga0209628, IMG submission 187285) | Cubitermes ugandensis P4 segment gut microbial communities from Kakamega Forest, Kenya - Cu122 P4 (SPAdes) (version 2) | ecosystem: Host-associated > Arthropoda: Insects > Digestive system...
AGATACTTTTGTGCCTTGTTTAGCACCTGAACCGGTACATACGTCACATTTTTCAGTTCGGGGAATCTGAATTTCTTTTTCTACCCCACGTGCAACTTCCTCTAAGGTAATTTCTAAATTATAACCTATGTCTTCTCCTCTATTAGAACGCTCAAAACCACCGCCAAAACCTGAGCCTCCGAAAAATGAACGAAACACATCGCCAAAACCCATATCACGGAAGATAGAATCAAAGTCAGCACCTCTGAAAATATCTTCTCGACTGTATTGCTGGTCAAATGATGCATGACCAAGATGGTCATATTGTACACGTTTCTGATCATCACTTAGCACAGCGTAAGCTTCGCTGATTTCTTTAAACTTGTTTTCTGCGGCAGGATCTTTATTGCGGTCTGGATGGTACTGTAACGCCAGTTTACGGTAAGAGTCTTTAATTTGGTCTTTTGACGCGTTTTTCTGAACACCTAAAACTTCATAGTAATCTCTTTTCTGAGCCATCTTTGATCATCCATCATTGTTAATTTAAATTCCAGTGTAGCACAGGACACAAATTTATACAATTGCTAATGCTTAATCGTTTTCCAAACGAAGAGACAGTAGTTAATTTCAAATGTTTCTTTTCACATAATTTATTTTCTGCCCCAAGCATCAACATCACATTCATTTACCCTTTATTCAGTTTAAATAAAAAAAGAAAATAGTTTACTATTTTTTATTTTATCTTACCTTAATCTTCTTTATTTTACTTTGTAGTCTTCTGAGTCTACAACATGTGGTTCGTTGTTGTTATCAGAGCTTTGATCTGCACCGCCAGTTGGAGGAGGTGTTGATCCAGCTTGTCCTTGTTGATTGGCTGCTTGTTGTTTTGCTGCTTCTGCCGCGGCTTGTTGATAGATTTTTGTTCCAACTTCTTGCAGTACTTTTTGGAGCGCATCGGATTTAGCTTTGATTTGTGTCATATCATTGTTCGCGAGTGCGTTTTTAAGTTCTGTTACTGCTGCATCAATTTTTGCAGTTTCTTCAGCGGATAATTTGTCTGTTAAGTCTTGTTTAGTACGTTCTGCTGTGTATACTAGGCTGTCAGCTGTGTTGCGTGTTTCTGCTTCTTCTTTCTTTTTCTTGTCAGCTTCTGCGAATTGTTCTGCGTCTTTAATTAAGCGTTCTTTTTCTTCTGCGCTGAGTTTTGTTGAAGCTGTTATGGTTATTTTTGATTCTTTTCCTGTTCCACGGTCTTTAGCAGTCACATTCAAAATGCCGTTTGCGTCAATGTCAAAGGTTACTTCTATCTGTGGAACCCCACGTGGTGCTGGTGGTAAATCTACAAGGTTGAATACGCCAAGAGAAACGTTATCTGGAGCCATTGCGCGTTCGCCTTGTAGAACATGTACTGTTACGGCTGTTTGGAAATCTGCAGCGGTTGAGAAGACTTGGCTGCGTTTTGTAGGTATTGTTGTGTTTTTGTCGATGATTCTCGTCATGACTCCGCCCATGGTTTCTATTCCTAAACTTAGCGGTGTAACGTCTAGCAGCAGTAAGTCCTTAATTTCGCCTGTGACTACTCCGCCTTGTATTGCTGCGCCTATTGCAACGCTTTCCATTGGGTCAATTCCACGTTCAGGTGATTTACCTAAGATTTGTTCAACAAAACGTTGAACTAGAGGCATTCTGGTCATTCCGCCTATGAGTATTATTTTGTCAACTTGCTGAGGAGTTAATTTAGCATCTTCAAGAGCCTTGAGCAGAGTTGGTTTTGTTCTCTCAACAATAGGTTGTGCAAGAGATTCCAATTTAGTTCTTGTTAATGTCATGCGAAGGTGTTTTGGTCCACTTGCGTCAGCAGTTAAAAATGGTAAATCAATATCTGTACTCATTAATGTGGAGAGTTCAATTTTTGCTTTTTCAGCTGCATCTTTTAGTCTTGACATAGCCATTTTATCGCTACTAACGTCTACACCTGTTTGGCGTTTGAATTCTTCAATAATATATTTCATTACTGCATTGTCAACATCTGTGCCTCCAAGCTGTGTATCGCCGCTAGTGCTTAGCACTTCAAAGACGCCTTTACCAAAGTCCATTAATGTAACATCATGTGTTCCTCCGCCAAAGCTGAAAACCAGAATTTTCATTTCATGCTGCAACTTGTCAATGCCATATGCAAGGCATGCAGCAGTTGGCTCGTTAACTATACGCATAACTTCAAGACCGGCTATTTCACCTGCATCTTTAGTTGCTTGGCGCTGATTATCATTAAAGTGTGCTGGAACGGTAATGACAGCTTTCCGTACTGTTCCACCAAGATATGTTTCAGCGTCTTTTTTTATTTTCTGTAAAATAAAAGCGCTAATTTGCTGAGGCGTGTACTCTTTACCGTGAACTTGGGCTTTATAGTCACTACCCATTTTACGCTTAATTTCAAACAATGTTCCTTCAGCATTAGTAGTAGCTTGCCTCTTTGCAGGTTCACCCACTAAAAGTTGGCCATCCTTTGTAAAAGCTACAACGGATGGAAACATTTTTCCAGCCATTGTCGGTCCTTCCGCGCTTGGAATAACCGTTGAATGTCCACCTTCAAAGATTGCGGCTGCTGAATTGGTTGTTCCTAAATCGATTCCTATGATTTTTTCACTTATTTTTTGGTTACTCATTATTTTTTTCCTCTGTTTGTTTATTATTATTTTGATTTTCTGTTTTTTGTTTATTTTTGACTGAAACTTTTACTATACTTGGACGTATTACGCGTCCTTTCATTATGTAGCCTTTTCTTATGATTTGTAGAATTGTGCAGTCTTCACAATCCTCACGATCTTCTGTAAGAACAGCGTTTGCTACTGTGGGGTCGAAAATTTTGCCTTCAACGCAGTCAATTTCAGTTACTCCTTCGTGTTCAAGTATTTTTCTAAGTTTTTTAAGCGTCATTTCAACGCCTTCTATTATGGGTGTTTGAGTGGTTTCTGCGTTTTTTCCCACTTTAATTGCTAATTCCAACTCGTCGACTACATCTAAAAGTTGAATTGCTAAGCGTTCGTTGCTGTGGTTTTTTATTTGTTCAATTTCTCGGTCAAAGCGTCGTTTTAAATTTTCAAAGTCTGCTTGCATGTATTTTAGTTGGTTGAGATATTCTTCTGAACGTTTTTTTTCTGCTTCTAACAACTTTGTGAGTTCTGTTTTCTGGGTTTCAAGTTGAGTTTTTGTTGTTTCTTTGTTGCTGATGTTGACCATGTATGTTTGCTCCTAATGTTATGTTATATATTTTCTGTTTGTTTTTTCGTCTGTTTTTGGTTTTGGTATCGCTTGTGGTGGTTGTTCTTGTTGTTGATTTGGGATTGTGCCTGAGAGTCCTGCTTGTTCTACTAGTTTTTTAAATATGATTTCGGCAACTTGGTCGCCTACAGATTCTTCTTTTAGTTCAGAGCTGAAAGCATGTTTTTTGAAGGATTCTATTATTACATTTTTGTCAATTGTGATATTTGGGTTTGTATTATCGGTCCATGCGGTTGACATTAGTTTATGCCCAAGTTCTAGGAAGATGTTGACCATTGTAGTGTAGTCTATGTCAATGGGGTCATCTCCTGTTAGGAATCGCCCTTTTGTTAGCAATATTTTTTTGTCGTTTTCAGGGGTTACTGTTAAGCTTCTGCGCACATATTCACCAACGTATAAGCAGTGTTGCACCGCTTCACCTTGTGCACACATACACATATAAGCTTATAAAGGTTTCCAACACAAAAACACCCATTCATCAAACCCCACCAACTTTTACAAAAAACAACCAACACAAAAAAACATCACCAATAACACCACACAACACATGACCCACATAACAAAATGAGCCACAAAAAATGACAAAACAAATAATCCATTTCCCACTATTTAGACAAGTTAATTAGCCAACAACACTGTATAATATAACACAAAATTTCCAAAACAATAGGCGTCTATATGACTAGCAATGCACCAGAAGAAGACAAACTAAAACAAAGAATCATAGAAATAGTAAACCACACCGTTGGTTCTACACACATAGTAGCAATCAGCTTAACTGACACATACTCTAACCAACATACAGAAAAAGGCAAAACAGCTCTCGAAGTAGTTGTCATCATTAAAAAATTTCAACCTCGACCAATAAATTATGTTACAATACTCAATGGCCGAACCGTAACTATTTTTGCTGTCAGCCAATGGGTTTTTGAAAGAGACATCGATAGAGGATTTCTTGGCGAAGCCATTGCAAGTAAACTTATTTTTCCCCATACAAGTTTACAGGGCAAACATTACTTACAGACGCAAGAGTTAATTTTAAAAAAACGGTTAATTCTTGAATCCATAGAAAACCTATCCAACAGTTACCCCGAACTTATTTATCACATGCAAATTAAACCACAGTTTTTCCTATATGATGTACTGCTTAAGCGTTTACGGTTCTTTCCATTACTTGCGTATGAAATGTCAGATAAACTTGAAAAAAACATTTTAAAAGGTGAAGAAAAAGCCTTAAAAAGCTACAAAAACGCCCTCATTCAATTGAATGCTAATGGATTAATTGCTTTCAAAGATGATTATGTTACTACATCCAAAGAATTTATACGTCGAAGCCAAAAACCAACAGTTTGGATTACAAATTTAACAAAAAATGTGCCACGCACCATTTTCTCATCTATTTTCGGCATCTTTCCCCAAATGTTAAACATTATAACACAAAACATACAATTCCTTAAAACTCAAAAAGTCAACTCATTGCTACAAGCAGGCATTAATTACAACTATTACACAGATGACCCACAAAAATACGTATTTGTACCCACATCAGACGGTCTAGTTTCACTTGCCAACAAAATAAACATTTCCGGATTTATCCAAAAAATATTTGGAAAAGAAAAACCCGAAAAAATAACGTTCGAGGCAGCCGGCGGACCACTAAACGATGTTTACCTTATAAAAACTCAAACAAGCAATAAAGTAGAACACAAATTTCTAGTTAAGCGTTTCAGAGAATTGTCGAACTTTAAATGGTTCCCATTAACACTATGGACACTGGGCACACGAACATACGCAATTTCTGGAAAAACACGTCTAGCCAAAGAATGCGCAACTAGCGAGTTTTTACGTTTGCGCGGTTTCAATGTACCCAAAATTTTGTATGTAAGTACACCCGAACGACTGGTTTTCATGGAGTACATAGAAGGCGAAAATTTAAGTCATTCAATAAAACGATTAGCTAGAGAATATGGAAATAAAAAATCAGAAACAACGTTATCCAATATTGAAACTGTTGGCGAATTACTCGCAAAAGTTCACTCATATGGAATGACACTTGGTGACACCAAACCAGAAAACGTCATAGTCGGCAAAAACGATACAGTTTATCTGCTTGACTTTGAACAAGCAACCCAAGATGGAGATAAAACATGGGATATAGCAGTATTTCTATACTACACAGGACATTATTTACGACCAGTTCAAGACCATGAGGTAGCAAAAGTCATCACAGAGGCATTCATCAAAGGCTATCTCCGAGTGGGCGGTCAGTTAAAAACCATCAAAAAAAGCACTTCTCCAAAATACACAAGAGTTTTCAGCGTTTTTACTATGCACTCAATCATGTTAGCAATAATAAACACTATTAAAAAAACCAGAGAACCAGTATCACAACATGATTTACGTGACTAATAATGATCGAGACATTTTATGTTCATTTAGAAGCAAAAACTAAAACAGGTAACTGGTCAGTAAATCTGCCCTTTTTATGTAGCAAATGCGGTGTTTGTTGCACTCTTGAAGATTTTTTAACTGCTGGAGAAATTCAAAGTTCGCCAGAAACAAATCAAGAAGTTTACGCCAAATTTAAGGCACTGACAATTGAACTTGGTAAATTGTTTGAGCAAGACGAAAATAGATATAACCAATACATTGCCCACACGGTATGCCCATTTCAAACAGGCAATATTTGCTCTATTTACACAATTAGACCAAAGGGTTGTAGACAATTTCCCAATACGCCATTTGGCATGTTATCTAAAGACTGCAAAGCGTTAGATCACTTTAAAAAGCAAAAAATGGCCCTTAAAAAAAGCAGAATAATTAAAGAGACATACCATTTTACGGTAGATAAAATTAAGCCGGTATTGTTTTCAAAAAAACAGTATGATACGTGTATTGGCAAACTTTTGAAAGTTGGAATTACTGAAGAGGAGATAGCGCTTTTTAACAGTTTAAATAGGCAATAGTTAAAATTAGAAAAAAGTGGAGAGTGAAAAGGCCTTTATTTGGTATTTCTTTTCCCACTTTCTAATTATTCACAGGTATAATCTAAACCTGCAATTAATTAGAGAAAGAGCCAAGTTATGAATTTTGCGGCAAAAATAACACAAATAACAACACAATTGTACCAAATAATACATGTTTAAAATTGGGTATGCCTCAAACTAGTTTATAAGTGAAATGTCACATGTTCCTAAATTCCGCTTACTTTAGGCACCATAGTGTTGGTTGTTTCAAGGATTAAACGTTGTTCTTTGGTAACTTCGCTTGGGATGATTTGATCCTCAAAAACCTTACATTTCAAATTCCTAAGTGCAACTAAAACCTGTTCAATACTAAACTTTTTACCTAACCGAGCCTTAACTCCACACAAAACAATCAAAGAAATAAACACAAGCATCATAAACCCCTTAAAATTAGGCTCAGAATACATACGCAACGGCAAAATCCCCAAATCATCCTTAGCAATCCCAAACAACCTCTCAACAACCTGCCCAGTATAATACAAAGGAACCACCTCATCACACCTTAACTGCACACTTGACAACAAAACCATCTTACCACAACCAGAAAAATCAACCAACGCTTCAACACTTGAAGCATTCTCACCCATATCCAAAACAGCCCTAGAAATCTCCTGCCCACGCCGTTGCGGATCCAAAACCAAATACCCAAACACTTTTTTGCCACAAACCCCCACCTCCACCTCCTTAACAAACAAACCCCTCTTACCAAACGCCACAACAAACCGCGAACTCTCAACATCCATATTTTGAACCACAACCTCCTTGTAAACCACCCGATTAGACGGCAAACGAATAAGAAAAGAAATTTCAGCATCAAAAAGCAACTTCAAATTAGCTTCAGAATAATAACCCACATCAATGAGAGCCGATGAAGTAGTAATTCCATGTTTTTTCATCTCAAAAATAGTAGTAGCAAGAGTACTTACATCACCAACATTACCTGCCACATAACGAAAATACAGGGGTAACTCACTTAAGCGTTCAACTGCCAAAATAAGCCTTGTCTCATACTCAATACCACCATTATGATAGCCCCAGTCAGTTACTGACATGTTTATCTCGTTAGGAAGACCAGTGCTATCTATGACAACACTTGATTTACCTGTGCATACAAGAGGTATGTAGGATGAAAAGAATGCTCTTTGTATGTTTTCTCTGCCAAGATGTGTTAGAAATTTGCTGATGTCTTGGGAGGTGGTTTGGGCTTTTGGGTAGAGGTGTTTGATATAGTTTCCGTTGTACCAGTTTTCGGTGTGGCGCATTGCTTGGTTTGTGGTTATTCTGTGGAATATTAGGCTCATTAGTGTGTCAAAGTGGGTGTCGAAGGTGGTTTTTAGTATGTTGTGGATTGGTAGTTGTTTGGTTATGTTGTTTAGGAGGTAGGTGTCGCGTAGTCGAGGATTTGTTGTTCTTGTTTTTCTTGGGGTTTTTTGTTGTAGGTGTTTGTTTGTGGGTCTATGACGCCTAGGTATTTTGATTTTTGTTTCCATTTTCCGTTTTGGTCTTTTTCTTTCCATACTTGGTAGGCGTAGGTTTTGTTGTAGATTTTTTTGTATCGGGTAAACGTCATGGTTTCCACTTGTTATGGTGTGTATATACACACCATAATTGTTATAGTTTTACCATGCTTTTATGGACTTGTAAAACATGGTGCCTAAAAATCACGGAATTTAGGATGTTATTTTGTTTAATGGCGATAGTTGTGGTAAAAGTAACTGTAAAATGCATACACTGTAGAAGTGATGCTGTGGTGAAAATGGGTAAACAAGTAATGGAACTCCACGCTGTAAATGCTACACATGTGGAAAAACATTCCAAACGCAATACACAAACAATGGCGCTACACCTCAAACTAAACTACTGATAGTAATATGTCTCTAAATGGGTGGCATACGTGATATTTCACGTGTTTTAGGCATAGTCAAAACATTGTTACGTCAGTTTTAAAAAAACAAAAAAATAATTTCAAAGAAAAATCTGCTAAGCAGCAACATGGTATTTTCTACAAATGCATACCCAACCAGTTACGTAATACATATACACGTGTTTTTTTACTTTAGTGAATATCTACAGGTGCTCATATGACCTTAAATATTAAATCCACATTCAAACTACAATTTTCTCAGAAAAAAAACAAAAATAAACCTTTTTGTTCTCGTAATTGTTTGTTTACTATTCCTCTATTGTTTATACTGTTATCAGTTTCTTTTGTTTTACCTGCGTCAGCTGTTGACTCTGAATTGGCTCCTATCCAAGTTAACATAGAAACTGTTAGTTCTGATGGGGATGGCTATAGTTTTAGTGAGGGTGTTGTGACTATATTTGAGGACGGTTGGTATGTCTTTTTTGGTTCCACTACGTCTAATTGTGTTAAAGTTGCCGAAGGTGTGGAAGCTAACATTACTTTACATAACGTAAACATTGATAGAAGTACTATAGATTTTTCTTATGCGTTTAGAATATCTGAAGGTGCTGTGGTGGATTTGTTGCTTGTTGGAGATAACGTGTTAAAGAGTGGTCGTGGTCATGCGGGTTTGGAGGTTCCTAAAGGGTCGGTGTTAACAATTAATGGATCCGAATTTGATTCTTTAACTGCTATTGGTGAGACTTATGGTGCAGGTATAGGTGGTGGTTGGAGTGAGACTGGAGGTAACATTACTATTTGTGGTGGTAATATTATAGCAAATGGTAGTGGAAGTGGGGGTGCAGGTATTGGTGGTGGTAATAGTGGTTCTGGCGGCAACATTAGGATTGAGGGAGGGGATGTTATAGCTACTGCTTTCTATAGCAGTGCAGGTATTGGCGGCGGGCTTGAGGCTGATGGTGGATATGTTGAGATTAGTGGAGGTAATGTTGTAGCTATTGGTGGTGGTAATGGGGGGGCAGGTATTGGTGGAGGGGGTTCAGGTGATGGTGGGTGTATTGTGATTTGTGGGGGCATTGTTACAGCTACTAGTGGTTGGTATGGTGCAGGTATTGGCGGCGGTTGGAGTGGTGATGGTGGATGTATTGTGATTTGTGGTGGTACTGTCACAGCTACTGGCGATAGTGGCGGTGCAGGTATTGGCGGCGGTCGGCTAGGGGATAGTGGCGATATTCTCATTTATGGTAAGGATGCTGTTGTAACTGCAAATGGAGGTTATATGCAGGAAGATATTGGTGCAGGTACTTACGGTGTTGTGGGTAACGTGTTTGTTGCATTACCTTATGATAATTTAACCGGCACTGATGATGCAAAGCTTGGTAATGTAGTAAAGTTTAGTGCTAATCCAGCAACCGCTACAGGAGTTGTTAGTGTAACCCTGCCCAAAGTTTTTAATAAAGCTCCCTTTGACAGTGGCATAATACCCTTGCTGTCTGGTCTTGAGTCGGAGAATGTTAAAGTTTTAAGTGTTATTACCTCACCGTCGTTTGATGGATTTGATTTTGTTTTTGAGTTATATAGTTGCTATTCTTCTGCTTTTAGATCAGGTACTTATCTTAATGACGAGGATAATGCAGAGATTGCTTTTGTAGAACAGCATAATTGGAGTGAATGGATAATAACTACCTCTGTAACGTGCAACGTTGGCGGTGAAGAGACCCGTATATGCACAAAAGGTGATAACCACATTGAGACAAGGCCTATTGTTGCTCTTGAACATGACTGGGCTGAAGGCGTGATCACTCGTAAACCAACTGAAACTTTTACAGGCGTTCTAACCTTTACTTGCTCACACTGCGGTGACACATACACCCAAGATATTCCTCTACTATACAAGACACTTATAGGAATAACTCCTTCTGCTTTTGTTACAAAACTTAATGGTAATAAGAACGACTTAACAATTACAGTTACTGAGATTTTTTCCAACGGATTGACCAATGCTATCACAAAAACTTTTTCCATAAATAACAACGCAGCGGGAAACTATCAAGTAGATAATTACAAAGTTTACGTTGACACTAAAGGTAACACGCAAATCCGCGAATGCTACATCATAAAATGAGAGTGTTGCAAAAAGGATCATAAAATGGTTAACCTTTTGCACTTGCGATAGTTATGAAATGTCCAAAATGTGGAAACCAACACTATGTAAAGGCAGGCTTTAATCACAATAGCCAACGCTACAAATGCAAAAACTGCAAATACCAATTCACACAAACAAAGGATAAAAACGCCACCAAACGCGCTTTTGCCCTCTACCTCTACGTTGTTGGCTTATCCATGAATGCCATTGGTCGCATGCTAAAAGTAGAACCCTCCACCATACTGTACTGGGTGAAGAACTTTGCCCTTAGAACCTGTGAAAAACCCGCCCCGCAAGGAGAAGTCATAATTGAGCTCGATGAAATGTGGCACTTTTTACGATCAAAAACAAAAGCAAAGTCTGGGTCTGTAAGGCGTACTGTTGAACTGCCGGAGAGCTTGTTGATTGGGAATGCGGAAACCGAAGTGCCCAAACGCTAAAGAAAATGCTTGACCGACTACAACAGTTAAATGTTAAGGTTTTCTTTGCGGATAACTGGGAGACATATGAGAACTTATTTCCCAAAGATTTGTTAATTCAAACAAAGGTGCAGACGCATAGTTGGAGCGGAATAATTTTTGGCATAGGTATTGGTGTAGTCGGTTTCGCCGGAAAACCTGTATGGTTTCAAAAAGGTTACATGATTATTTTGACGATTTTTCTGTTTGCCTACTTTCATGTCAATGTCGCTTGAGAGGAGATTTGGAGCCTTGTACGTAATCCTTTTTGAAATACTCCCCTTTTTTTACGTTATGTTTATTAAATTGTCCGCCATTTTTTTACTTCTGGAGGAATTATTAATTAAAAATTTTAAAAATAAATCAATTTCTTTATTTGTCGCAGTTCTGTTGCTAGCTTCCACTATAACAATGCTAACAATAAGCACACCAAGTAACGCACAGCAAGAGCAACAAGTGGATGTAAAAGTTTTCCTTAGTTTTAGACCTACTACGATAGGTGTAGGACAAGAACTTTTAATTAACTTTTGGATTTCACCCGCACCTGGCGCACACAGAGTATACCATAATCTGAACCTAATCATAACAAAACCCGATGGAACAAAACATCAATTCCCAATGGACACTTATCCTGCTGATGGCACAATGTGGATGCCATGGATTTGTGATCAAGCGGGCGAATGGACATTACAAGTTGATTACCCTGGCGAATATTTCCCTGCCGGAACATATATGGACGGCAAATACTTCGCTCCAGGTGAACCACTCCCACCAGGAAGTGGCCTTGGATTTGGTGGCACTAGCCAAGTTTATGCTAATGGAGCTAGAGTTAAGCCTGCTTCTACAGGAGTGCAAAAACTAATTGTACAAGATGAAATGATTCCATCATGGCCTGAAGCACAACCACCAACAGACTACTGGAAAAGACCAGTAGACGAAATTCACCGTGAATGGTGGCCATATATTGGAAGTTATCCTTGGTTTGGACCTGCTACAGAGGATGCAATGTGGAATAAATTATACCCTGATACAAATCCAAAATACAATGCTGCATACGCCTTTATCCCATGGGTTACAGGACCTGAATCTCCACATATCGTCTGGAAGCGCCAATACGCACTAAGTGGCCTTATGGGAGGCGACTATGGCGCTGGATCTTTTGTGGGTGGTGGAATTGGTAGTTGGTCAATGGGACCAAACATTATCCTTATGGGCAGAGCTTATCACTCTTACTCAAAAGCTTCCACAACTGGACCAGGTAGCCAAACATACTGGGAATGCTATGACATACGCACAGGTGAAACAATCTGGGAAAGACCACTATACGCCGGAGAAACAGCACCAAACATCATTGAATGGACCAGCGGACAAGTTGAGGTCGAAGGTGGTGCATTAAAACCAACTGCGCCAGTGCTCATATCAATAAGCAATGGCTACCTGAGAAAATACAGCCCATTTACCGGTGCTATGACAGCTAACATTTCAATTGCTCCTATGACTGGCAATGGTGGAACTTATTACATGAACAGTTATGTGATGGGCATACAGGATCTTGGTGCTGACGCGGGTACAGAAAGATACAGATTAATCAACTGGACAACAGCAGGCACATCAGCTAACTTTACTTCACGCGTAAGAGGTAATACAACGTATGCAAGAAGTGCTTTACCTACTGCTCAACTAACTGATTTCAACGTGGGCATAGGCTGTACAGTAGTAAGCGTATCAGAAGGTGGTTTATACGTTGGAATGAACATAACCAGTTTTGACTTGCTTACTGGAAGACAACTTTGGAACAAATATGTCAATGAACCACTATACGGTGGTACATCTAACGCGGCAGATCATGGCATATTAGCAGTAATGAGTGCTAACGGCTACTATTTGGCATACGATTTGAGAAGTGGAAATGAAGTATGGCGAACCAGGACATTAGATTATCCTTGGGACGCATCTGGTTTTGGAAGCTATTCTATCACATCAGCTTATGGACAATTATATTGGATGGCTCAGTCAGGAATCTATGCAGTAGACTGGAAGACCGGCAATATCAATTGGAAATACGAAAAAGAAGCACCACCATTTGAAACACCCTATATTGGCAGCAAAGGACAAACAGTTTACCCAACACTTAATGCCGGCATATGTGCAGATGGCAAAATATACGTATACAGTAACGAACACACACCAGAGGCTCCATTCTATAGAGGACAACCAACTATGTGCATTGATGTCTTTACAGGCAAAGAAGTCTGGTCCATAGGAATTACCGGCGGTAGCGACATGCGACGTACAGAAGTACAACTAGCTGTAGCAGATGGATATCTAACATCAGCAGGACGAGATGGATATCTGTATTGTTATGGTAGAGGCTTAAGCGAAACTACAATTTCAGTATCACAGGCACCTTCAACGTTAGGTCAGAAAGCACTTATAATTGGCACAGTCCTTGATTTATCTCCTGCTCAACCTGGCGTTCCATGTGTTTCTAAGGAGTCTATGGCTGCACAGATGGAACAAATACACCTAGGTGCACCAGTAGGCGGTGTTTTCAGTGGCGTTATGATGGGCGATGGCAACTATGGCGATGTTATGCTAGTTGGTGTTCCAGTATCAATAGATGTACTTGATCCAAACGGCAACTATTACAACATAGGCACAGTTACTTCTGACGGCTACAGCGGCACTTTTAGTTGTGCATGGAAACCAGATGTTGCAGGAGAATACACTATTACAGCTACTTTCATGGGTGACGAATCATATGGCAGCTCATTTGCAACAACATATCTAACAGTACCTGAAGGCACAAACGCAACACCAACTGATAACACAGTACTATACGCTGTCATCGGTGCAACAATTGCTATAATTGTTGTAATTGTTCTTTGCTTCTTGATTTTCAGAAAGAAGTAAACAACCATTAAAACCTACAATACCCCTTCTTTTCTTTTTTTGCTATTAACTTTGAAATTGCAGTATTTTATTTTTTGTTGTTTTTGTATTTCTGTTGAGCGTTTTCAATTGTGTGATTTTATGTTGTTTTGCTGTTTTTGTAAAATTTTGCTGTTTTTGTAAAATTTTGCTGTTTTTGTAAAATTTTGCTGTTTTTGTAAAATTTTGCTGTGAGGTAGAAATGGTGGTGTATTGTGTTTTTTTTCAGTTATATTTATTAAATTGACTGTTGCACGTTTATTTATGGAGGAATGAATAATTAGAAATTTTAAAAATAAATCATTTTCTTTATTTGTCGCAGTTCTATTGCTGACCTCTGCTTTTGCATTGCTGACCGTAAGCACACCAACTAATGCACAACAAAATTATACAGTGAATGTGAAACCGTATCTTAGCGTTAGACCTACTACGGTAGGTTTAGGACAAGAAATTCTGATTAATATGTGGTGTACACCTGCTCCTGGTGCTAACCGACAATACCATGACTACAAGTTAACAGTAACAGATCCAGATGGGAAATCCATAACGGCTACAATGGATTCTTTTCCTGCAGATGGCACTAACTGGAGTCCGTGGGTCGTTGATAAAGTGGGCGAATGGACCTTTAGGTTTGAGTACACAGGCGAATATTTTGCTCCAGGAAGATATCTCGATGGCAACCTTATTAACGCTACTACTGGTGGTACAGTTTATGCTGATGGAGTTACGATTACGACTTCACCATCTGTGAGAGAGCAAAAAATAACAGTGCAAGAATCCATGGTAGCATCATGGTCTGAAGTACCATTACCAACAGACTATTGGAAAAGACCTATTGGGGAAATAAATCGTGAATGGTGGCCAATTATAGGTAGTTATCCTTGGTGGGGCGATGGTTCATACGATGTAACGGGTATGTGGAACACTTATTATCCTAACACTAATCCAACCTATAATGCTGCATACGGCTTTACTCCATGGGTTTCAGCACCAGAAACAGCACACATTGTCTGGACACGTCCATATCAAATGGCTGGTCTTATGGGCGGTGATTTTGCTGGTGCATCTAGTGTATATATGGATAGTCTTAGTGCGCATTCGTCAGTTGTGAGTGATTGGCAAACGTTACAGACAGCACTTGTTTTGATGGGTAGAGTTTATCATGCTGCACCAAAACCTGCTACAAGTGGACCCGGAACGCAAATGTATTGGGAATGCTATGATATGCGAACCGGTGAAGTGTACTGGGAAAGACCACTATATCCTGGTGAAACAACGCCTAACCTTATCGAATACGCGTCTGGAAATTCTGAAGTTAAGGGCGCTGTGCAAAAACCAATTATGCCCTCGATCATGTCCATAAGCAATGGATACCTACTAAAATACAATCCAAACAACGGCATTATGATGTACAACTTTTCTATTGCTCCTATGACTGGTAATGGTGGAACTTATTACATGAACGGTTATGTATTAGGTATACAGGACCTTGGTGCTGACGCTGGTGCAGAAAGATACAGATTAATCAACTGGACAACATTGGGCACATCAGCTAATTTTGCTAGCCGCGTAATAAGTAACACAACATATGCACGTAGCGCTCTACCTACAGCTAACCAAATTGATTGGAACACAGGTGTAGGCTGTACAGTAACTACTGTATCACAGGGTGGCATATACACTGGACTGACTGTGCAAGCTTTTGACTTACTTACTGGTATACAACTTTGGAATAAAACAATCAATGAAGCACCCTATAGTACTTCAGCTAACCTTGCAGACCATGGCAAAATAGCTGTACTCACTACTAACGGCCACTTTATAGCATACGATTTGAAAACAGGTACTGAAGTTTGGCAAAGTGAACCCTTAGATTATCCATGGGATGAACCAGGATGGGGTGCGTACTCTACCACATCAGCTTATGGTCAAATGTATTGGTCGGCACAAACTGGCATATACGCAATTGACTGGGCTACAGGAAAAATTAACTGGAAATTCGAAAAAGAAGCTCCACCATTTGAAACTCCGTATACCGGTCGCAACGGAAAACCTGTTTATCCATTCGTCATAGGTTCAGTATGTGCAGATGGGAAACTATACGCGTACAGTCAAGAACACACACCAGATACACCTTTCTACAGGGGTCAACCAACAGTGTGCATTGATGTCGGTACAGGCGAAGAAATATGGTCTTTCGGAATGAATGGCATGATCTTCCTTAGACGCGGTGGAATAATTGTAGCAGATGGCTACATGACATTAGCTGCACAAGACGGTGTTATGTACACTTTTGGTATAGGTTTAAGCGAAACTACAGTTTCCGCTCCACAACTAGCTGTACCACTCGGTCAGAAGGTGCTTTTAACCGGTAGCATTCTCGACTTATCACCTGCTCAACCTGGTGCTCCATGTGTTTCTAAAGAATCAGTTGCTGCACAAATGGAACACATACATTTACAGTCATCAATCGGTGGTGTTCTTGGTGATGTTATGATGATTGGTGTTCCAGTATCAATAGATGTACTTGATCCAAATGGTAATTATTACAACATAGGCACGGTTACTTCTGATGGCTATAGCGGTACTTTTGCTTTCGATGGCTGGACTCCAAAGGTTGCTGGGTTGTACACTATTACAGCTACGTTCATGGGTGATGAATCATATGGCAGTTCATTTGCAACAACATACCTAACAGTTGCCGAAAGCTTAGATACTACTGCTACAAGCAACACAGTACTATACGCTGTCATCGGTGCAACAATTGCTATAATAGCCGTAGTAACAATTTTTGGTATCTTGCTGCTTAGAAAAAGTAAGCAACCTAACTAAAACAACAAAACCTCTTTCTTTTTTTGCTCAATAGTTCAGCTTACCAGAAAGTGCCTTCGGCGCGAATTAACTAGAGCTGTAGCAGAATAGTTTAAGATTTACTCTCTAAAATGGGTGTATACGGCGTCGTTTATCGTTTCATATTTAGGCATCAAATCAGACAAAACACGCTTCAAATAGCCCACCTCCACTAATCCTGCTAAAGTCAGGCAGTACGCGGACAAAAACAACAAAAACGCACTCACCCGCTCCACAATAGCCACCAACTTGTTCTTGCAACAAGAAAGCGCCTTCGGCGCAAATTAGCTAATACCTTACCAATTTGCATAATCATAATCATCATCCCGCTCACCATAAACCAAACCATCACCCCCATCAGACCTAGTTACACCCACAAGATCCATAACATAACCACACTTAGAACACAAAACAACCTCACGCTTTGACCCAACAGGCATCTTTTCACAACTAAGCAAAGTAAGCACTTTCTAAAAGCTTAGCCGACGTACGCCTATAATACAAACTATAATACCTAATCAAATTAAGATTCTTATCCGCAATAAACCGAACTAAACGATCAATAAACAAAAACGCATGCAAAGTCACAAACTGTTTAACCTTATACTCATCCATATACCAATAAGTCACCACATTTATCTCCACGTTAAAATCAGAAATACAAGACTCCAAAATAGTCGAATGCCTAAGATAACAACCAACATAACCAGCAATCTGCCGATACTGCCAAATACGCCCCAAAGCACCATTATTCTAAGAAGGAAACTGGAACCCACTCACCCGCCTTTGTTAAACTACCTTAGTAAGCAAAACATGCACATGCGGATTCAAATACAACTCCTCACCATAAGGATAAAGCACACAAACAATCCCCGGCACTGCTCGATGCTTATCCTTGAGCATCTGTTGCACAGTATTGCTAACCGCATCCATAAGCACCTTAAACCGGCTTTTGATCGGCTTCAAACAATGCTCGCAGTTCCTCAGGCATAGTAAACACCATATGGTGATGAGGCACCACATAAAGCCTATTAACCAAGTCATCAGCCCACAAATCAGCATACTTTTTGCCACATTGGGGACAAATACGTCTCTTACACGCCAATGGAATAGTTTTATTGGTGTCACATTCTGCACATTTATAGGTTAAGAAACCGTATTTGGGATCGCGACAGTGTAGCATTTTTTCGACTTCGACGATTTTGTACTGTGAAAAGTTTGGATTCATAACTTTGAACCGTTCCCAATTCTGTGCAAGCAGCATAATGTTTTTGATAGCAATTTTGAAGGCCGCTACCCTCCAAAAAGACGGGCAGCTCAATTAGATAAGTCGTTAACAACAAAGAATCGCGATACTACCGCATATCATAAAACGTTAAACCATGACATTAACACTCAAACGCGATTTTAAACAAAATTTTCACCACTCCTATTGTTCACAACGCTGCACATCTAAACTAATAGAACAAACCTCAACATACGTGTTACAACACGCATATCTTATTTATTTCAACAGACAAAACAGAAGCCGCTACACAAGCAACTGCTTTTTCACCTAAAACAACATACTCTGAAATAACCCTCACCATGAAGGAAAATGAAATACCAAACAGAAACAGAAATACACCTCAAAAAATAAAGTACTGCACGGTCTAGATAGAACAATAGACAGATGTAAAGGAAAACTTAATATTCTTAAGAAAACGTAAATGATAACGTTCTCAACTTACAACGGCACAACCGAAAATGTTCCGAAGTAAGGGAAAAAGCACGTTAAAACGTGCCGAGGTAGCTCAGCCTGGGAGAGCGCTCGGCTGAAGACCGAGTTGTCGCATGTTCAAACCCTGCCCTCGGCACCACTCCATACTTTTGGCATAAACATGCGACGATTTTTGGGTTTTTGGACAAACATGCGACGGCTATGTTTTGCGTTTCCGAAACAGTTTAGTTTCACCGTTATCAAAGCTTGTATGTTCCTCAAAGCCTTCCTCAATTAAAATAACGGCTTCAGCAGGAGTTTTAGCGATTTTACAGATGTATCCTTTATCTTCGCCTACGCTGACAAGTTGTGTGTAGAGTAAGGTATTTTTGATGTTTTTGTGACCAAGTGTTTGCATAACGTGAAGGATGTCTTTTGTTTTTTCATATTCAGTGGTTCCTTTCCAGTGTCGCAGGGTGTGAAATTTTATCTGGTTTAGTCGGGGGTTGCAGAGTTTAAATGCCAGTGTTTTGCGATGTTTTTCAAAGGTGCGTCTAAGATTGTTCAAGTTTTTATAGCGGTTAAAGATTCTTTCAGTGGTTTTTGGGTAGCATTCGAGCATATTTTGAAGCTTTTTTGACATCGTGAATCG